>ENA-ORDC01000469-ORDC01000469.1-marine-metagenome-genome-assembly--contig:-NODE-469-length-39790-cov-9.580062_pt1 | contig 39790 bp, 32 predicted proteins | sample MGYA00237783_ERZ508515 | MGnify/ENA primary metagenome ERZ508515 (study PRJEB26186, sample SAMN06268792) | marine metagenome | isolation source: Eden Landing Ponds, San Francisco, CA, USA | place... | reverse complement strand
TCCACGGGCGTGTCTTCGGGCCATCCCAGCCCTAATTCAGAAAAGCCTCTCTGCAAGACGTTCATCGCCGCGTTCGCGTCTCTGTCCGTCTCGAACCCACACGACGGGCACGAGTGTTCCCTAACCCAGATGGGTTTCGCTGTTGCCACACCGCACGATGCACACTCTTTGGTTGTGCCTCGTGCTTCGACCTGCTTGACGTGACAGCCGTACAGGTCGGCTTTGTATTCGAGGAGCGTAATGAATTGTCGCCACGCCACATCCTGCTTGTTCCGAGCGTTATGCGACTGTTCGAGCATTCCCTTCACGTTCAAGTCCTCAACGAATACAGCGTCGTACTCGCGGACGAGCCACGTCGTAATCTTGTGCTGGTAGTCCAGCACCTTCCGCTTGATGTGACGCTTCACCTTCGCCACGTCCCGGCGTTGCTTCTCGTAGTTGTTCGACCCCTCTTCCTTCCGCGACAACTTGCGTTGTTCACGGCGGAGTCGGTCGTACTCGTCCTCGAGGTCGAGCCAATCCACGGTCTTGCCGTCGCTCGTGTGGATGTAGTTCTGGATGCCGAGGTCGATACCGACGCTGTTGCTCGCGTCAAGCGAGTCCACGTCGGGTTTCTCGGGCAGGTCAGCCTCGTCTGTATCGAGGCCGAAGGAGACGAACCACTCACCAGTCGTCTCCTTCTTGAACGTGACCTCTTTGATGGTGGTGTGGTCGGGAATCGGGCGGTGGTAACGGATTTTGACCCAGCCGATTTTGCTGAAGCGGACGTAAGCGAACCTGTCACGGCCCCTCTTTTCATCGAGGTCGAAACCAGACTGGTTGTACGTTACGCTTCGGTAGTCGGTGGGTGCTTGCCGTTTGAGCCGACCAACGTTGTACCCCTTCTCTTTCTTCTTGCGAAGATTCGAGAAGTTGCGATGGAAGCGAGCGACAGTGGCTTGCGCGGATTTCGAGTGTATCTCGCTGAACACAGGCCATTTGCGCTTCCACTCGGGGAGTTTGTTGTTCTGGTCGTACTCGGACGGTTTGTCGTCCTCTGGACTGTTCTCGTAGTCCCAGCGGACGTGATTGTAGAGTTGGCGATGAACGTCCAGATGATGTTCCAGTCGCTCCGCTACCTCTTGTGTCGGGTAGGCACGGTAGCGGTGACTGTGTTCCATCACTGTCCCTTGATTTCCGATGTGTTAACTTAATGGTTTGTATCCCTGCGTGTCGGCTTCATCCCCGAGGTCAAGCCTCGGGGTATTCGCCTTGCCCACTGATAAAATCGGAAAGGGGCGGGACGCCGGGATGCCGCCCCCGCGGGCGAATCTGGTTCCGGAACGGTGCCAACGTCTCGGGAGTTCACGACGGTGGTTCCCGTCGGGAGCCCCGAATGGCTCCACAAGTATGTTAACAATCCGCACACTTAATCCTTTCGTGGAGCAGGTTCGGCGTCGTCCCGGTGTGTGGAGAGCAAGGGCTTTGGCCGCGGGGCGACCAGGGCCGTGCATGGCCGACAATCGCGTAGTGCAGGGGCGGATGGTGACGCCGAAGAAACTCGCCGAACTGATCGAGGGTGAGTCGGTGATGGACGCGGAGGCGATCGAAGACGCCGACCGGGAGTGTCCCGACTGTGGCGGGGACGTCGTCTCGGTGGGCTACATGCCGAGTGTGACTGCGTTCGTGACCGGCTACAAGTGCCAGGACTGTGACTGGTCCGAGCGCGAGGATTGACCGACCGGGGACTGTCGCGCAGTTGGGCCCCGGCAGGCACGGCCGTGACCGCGCCGCGGACCGAAACCCCTTTAGGGAAATTGATCCTACCGGGGAGTGCGAGAGGGGCTGTGGCCAAGCCAGGCATGGCGACTGACTCCAGAGGCTCGCGCCCGGGACGAAATCCAGACTGATATACTGACCGGCCGGCTGATCACCGGCCGCGTGATGACCCTCTGGAGTTCCGAGGCGCTCACCGGAGATATCAGTCGATCGGGGGTTCAAATCCCTCCGGCCCCATACTTCTGCACCGAACCACACGGCGAGCACCCCGTGTGCTCGCCACTCGTGAGGTGCGACGGATGACCCAGAGGGATTTGAACCAGGGAGGGAACCGACCGTGGTTCAAATCCCTCCAGCCCCACTGCGTTTTGCCGCGAACAAACCCGTGAGCCGCAACGCTGTGCTATCGATGGGTTTGAACCAGAGAGTGAAGCCGCGCGGAACGACCGTGGTTCAAATCCCTCCGGTCTCACCGACCTCGTTTCGCGCGGTAGCACGCATCGTATAGCCGGTCAGCCGCCGTGTTGCGATTTTACCCAGACCATACCACCCCACGAATTCGGCGTTCTGAATGGTGTTCAAACCCCTGGGGGTACAGCGCCCGTGTCGTATAGCGGTCACTTGGTTCCCAGAGACATAAACTCACCAACCTGTTGGTTTGTCATACACAACTCGGAGCCGGAAAACAGAACCGGACGTCAATCTATTCCAGGATGCGAACACGACCTACCGAGTCCACAATCGTATTGTCGTACAATATCCGGTTGTATCGGTGGGTTATTGTGTGTGAGTATTTAACATATAACTGGTAGATAGTATGGAATATCAGATCGGCCCCAACGAATCAGTAACAACTGCAGTCCAAAGGGCGATTCAACAGTCTACCGAGTGCGAATCGGTTCCCGAAAAGTCGTTGTACGAAGTGGTGGACCCGGACGCGTTGAATTCACTGTTCGCTCCGGTGGATTCGGACACGTCGAGAATGGGGGGGCGCGTGTCATTCATCTATGCAGATTGTCGCATTACTGTGGAGAACAACGAATATCTCAAAATAGCCCCATTGAACAAAATGGGTCGTTGAGTTACCCGGCGATCCACTTCGAATCGTACAGAGTTCCATCAGGGTTCAGCGAGAAGTGCCACGTCCGCTGATTCCAGATTCCTCGGTGTGCCCAGGAATCGTGCTCCATTTCCAGCCAGGCGTGGGCGATCTCCGTCGTAGTTCGTCCTCGTATGCAGTTCGATGTGGATCAGCGTGCCCCCGTCCGAAGTGTCAGGTCGATCCAAAATTTTTATGTAAAAACAAAACCACCTCAACTCACAGACCACTGGTGGGAGTGGTGTTCGCATGCAACTCAGGGGGATATACACGGACGACGACGCAGTATCACCGGTCATCGGAGTCATCCTGATGGTCGCGATTACAGTCATTCTGGCCGCAGTGATGGGTTCGTTTGTTCTCGGACTGGGCCAGAGTGCGTCGTCTACGAGTCCACAGGCGACGTTCAGTTTCGAGTACGACGAGATCGACGACAACGGCCCGGACTCGGACGACTGGGGGGTCGTGAAAGTCTCGCATAACGGGGGCGATACGATACAGGACGAGGAACTGCATATCCGCGGGAGCGGGTTCAACGCGAGCGGGGCACTCGACGGGGGGTTCGACGTGGCCGTGCCAGCCGGTGGTACCGAACTCGACGAGTACGTCCGCAACAGGTACGGCGCGGAGATCGATATGACCGAGGCGGGGGCCTGGAACGGCACGAAAAGCGGTGACAACAGCGCGGTCGTCGCCGGCGACTTCGTCCACGTCTACGTCGCGAGTGACTACGAACTGGACGTCGTCTTCGAGTCCGTGGAGGGACAGACCTCCGTGACACTCCAGGAAGACGGTGGCCCCGACGCCTGAAGCCACCGTCCAGACGCCTGAAAACTGCGGCCCCGACGCCTGAAACCGGCGAGCCAGACGCTCGAAGACGGTTCGTGGGGGATCACGCACCGAGTCAGCGCGGGGCGTTCGCAACCAGAGGCCTCAACACGGTCGCGTTCCTGAATGGGGTATGACCGAACGGACGTACCGTTGTCTGAACTGTCTGGAGCACACGCTCACACGGCCGTTCGACGTCTCGCACCTCTCTATCACCTGTCCCGTCTGTGGCGATTTCCAGCGGTTCGTCAACGGGGACGTACACGAGAAGTTCCAGGACTTCGAGGCGGACCCGCCCGAGCATCTCGACTGGGACCTCCTCGAGCGGACGGAGAAACTCATGGTCAGCGAACAGATCGTCCGGCAGGGCCGCAGTATCGAAGACTTCGACCTCGATACCGACGACCGTGGCGCTGCCGACGACGCCGACACTGCGACTGACACTGACTCCGAGACCGATACCGTCGCCGGTGCCGATACCGACGTCGACACCGAGACGGCTGCCGATACCGACACCGACGTCGACACCGATACCGTCGCCGGTGCCGATACCGACACCGACGTCGACACAGACTCCTCGCCCGACAGCGCGGAGTGAAAGTGGATCCACTTCCGCCGTGGGGGGACGGCTCGGCCTTACGTCGACGGGCCGCTTGCACCTGTCCATGGCAGGAGAACGGACAGCACCGAGCGACGGGCCCCACCGCCGAACGCACTGGACGACGATCGTGCTCGAAGAGCGCAGCGACGGCTCCTGGCGAGCGACCCAGCAGGGCGTCCCCGTGGAAGGTCGGGCCGAGACAGCCCCAGCAGCTGCCGCCGCGTACTGTCGGAACGTGGAGACTACCGACGACTGACCGGGTCACAGTCCCGACTTTGCTGGGAGCGGCAACGCCGACTGACCAACGTTGAAGTTCCACCGGCCCTACCCATTCGAGGCATGCAACACGTCGACATCGACGACGTCGATTCGCAGTGGCCGATGAGTGACGCGGTCGACCGCCGCGGCCTGTCGGACCCGCTCGACACGAGCGACCTGGCGATGAACCACTACGCCATCCCCTCGGGAGAGGCCTTCTCGGGTGGGATGCACGCCCACCTCGACCAGGAAGAGGTCTTCTACGTGCTCGAAGGGACCGCGACCTTCGAGACGAAAACCGAGCCGACGGCCGAGAGCGAGACCGTCGAGGTCTCCGCCGGCGAATCGATCCGCTTCGCCCCGGGGGAGTTCCAGCAGGGCCGGAACGAGGGCGAGGACGACGTCGTCGCACTGGCACTCGGCGCACCGAAAGGCTCCACGGAGGTCCACGTGCCCGAGGCCTGCCGGAACTGCGGCGACAGCGAGGTGCTCGCGTTCGGGATGGACGAGGACGGAACGGTCCTGGAGTGTCCGGAGTGTGGGACCGAGATCCGGCCGGAAGCGTAACCGCACGGCGGGGGTCATACCGTCCGACTACGCGAACTCGGTGACGACTTCGATGCCGACGGTGTCGAACTCGCTCATCGCCGCGAGTCGGTCCGGCACGTCCGCGAGCGCAATGCGTTCGGTGACCAGTGCCTCGGGGTCGACCTGCCCGCTCTCGACGAGCCGGAAGAGTTCGTCGTAGCGAGCCGGCGGCATGCCTCGCGAGCCCGCGACGGTCACCCCCTTCTGGACGACCGTGTCCATCGGGAGCGGTATCTCCCCGCGGTCGTCCGCGCCGGTGAGTCCGACCTGGACGTGCGTGCCGCCGGTCGCGAGCGACCCGACGGCGTTCCGGCACGTCTCGGTCCTCCCCAGCGCATCCATCGAGACGTCCGCACCGGCAGTGTCGGTTCCATCACCGGCGCCACCGGTATCGGTGGTGTCGCCCACGCTGTCGCTGACCAGGTCGCGGACTCGCGCGGGGACGTCCGCGACGTCGCTCGCGTCTATCGTCCAGCGAGCACCCTGGTCGGCAGCGACGGTCAGGGGCGCTTCCCGGACGTCGACCGCGACGACGCTCCCGCCGAGTGCAGTGGCGACCTGGACGGCCGAGAGGCCGACGCCGCCACAGCCGACGATGACCACGACGTCGCCCCCGCCGACGTTCGCGACGGCGTCGAGCCCCTGGAAGGCGGTGACGAAGCGACAGCCGAGACTCGCCGCGGCCACCGACGAGACGCTCTCGGGAAGCGGGACGGCGTTCACGTCGGCGTCTGGCACACGGAATCGCTCGGCGAAGGCTCCGGGCGCGTCGGGCCCGAACCCCAGCGCCGTCGCACCCTCGCAGTAGTTCGTCCGCCCGCGCCGGCAGGCCGGACAGGTGCCGTCCGCGAGGTTGAAGGGAACGACGACGCGGTCGCCGGCCGAGAGCGACTCGACTTCGCCCCCGACTTCGACGACCGTCCCGGCCGGTTCGTGGCCCAGCACCTGTCCGGTCGGGACGCGGTCGTCGACCCACTCGCCGTGGCCCTGCCAGGCGTGCCAGTCGCTCCGACAGACCCCACAGGCCGCCGTCTCGACGACGACGCTATCGGGAGTGAGTTCGGGCTCGTCGACCTCACGGACTGCGAGCGGTTCCCCGTGTGCTTCGAGGACGGCGGCGCGCATGCTATTCGGGGTAGAGTTCCCGCTCGCGGTCGATAGCGTCGATACGTGCGACGTCTTCCCCGTCGAGATCGAGGCGCTGGGCCTCGAAGTTGCCTCGCAGGTGCTCGCGCGACGAGGCCTTCGGGATGGTGACGACGTTCTCGTGGGCGAGCAGCCAGGCGATGCTGACGGCGGCCGGCGAGGTATCGTGTTTCTCGGCGACGTCGGTGAGCACGGGATCCTCGAAGGCGTCACCGCCGATCAGCGGCGAGTACGCCACGAGCGGATAGTCGTGTCGCTGTGCGTCTTCGAGCAACGCGCGGTCGCCGTAGTATGGGTGGAACTCGACCTGGTGCGCGGCGATCGGGGCGTCGAGTATCTCCCGAGCGCGCCGGAGCTGGTCGGGTTCGAAGTTCGAGAGCCCCACCTGTCGCGTCAGCCCGGCCTCGCGAACGGCGTCGAGTGCCGGGAGTGTCGACTCGGGGTCGTAATCGCCCCGCGGTCGGTGGACGTACAGCAGGTCGACCGAGTCCAGTCCCAGCCTGTCGAGACTCGCTTCCGTGCCGGGACGGACGTCCTCGGCAGCCAGCGAATCGATCCACAGTTTCGTGGCGACGGTGAGGTCCTCACGTGGGTGAGCGGAGGTGGCGACACCCTCGCCGACGACTCGTTCGTTGTCGTAGATCTGTGCGGTGTCCAGGTGGCGATAGCCCAGGTCGAGAGCCGCTTCGACGGTTGCGGGGTCGTCGATGCCCATCGTTCCGAGACCGACCGGCGGTAGATGCATATCCACGACCAGCACCGCCGGCGTGTTGGGTGTGCCGGTCGGTCACCGGACGATTAGTAGCTTCGCTCGAGGACGACCGCGCCGGAGTCGTCGGCGAGCGTGACCGTGTCGCCGCCGTTGTTCCAGACCGCGCCGGTGCGTCCCCAGTACAGCGACGTCGGCGTGTCGGTTCCACTCCCCGTGTAGAGTGTGACGAGTCCACCCGGACCGAGTTCGAAGCCGTCCGGGAACGTGTACGTGTGGCCCGCCTCGTCGCTGACCGACCACCCACCGAGGACCAGCGTCTCCTCCCCGACGTTCTCGAAGACGACGTACTCGTCGTTGAGGTTCTCGTTGTCGTTGCCGGCGGCGTCGTAGTGGATATCGGCGACGCGCAGTCCGCTCTCCGTGGCCGTCGCCGTTCGGCCGAGACTGCCGGTCGATCCGGGACTGCGACAGGTCCAGAGCCCGGTTCCGGCCTCCTGTGCGGCGGATTCGACGGTGTAGTAGTCGTCCGAGCGCGAGAACGTCGAGTCGTAGACGCGGGCGTACCCCTCCTCGAGGAGCCAGCGGGTGAGGTCGGTCCCGTTCACCTCGACGTAGGCGAGCAGGCGACCGTAATCGCCGCGGCCGTCCGAGAGCGGGTCGAGCACGAGCGTCGCCTCGCCGCCGGCGAGTCGCTCCCGGAGGGCCGCACTCGCCGCTTCGCCGGCCGAGCGCAGACACGCCTGCCCTGCCTCCGTGTCGGGGACGCCCTCGAACTCCGTCGGGTCGTTCGACCCGTAGACTTCCGGGGTGTCGACCCCGAGCAGGCGGACGGTGTCGGTCGTCCCGTTGGCGAACCTGACGTCGAACGTGTCGCCGTCGACGACCCTGGTGACTGTCACCCGGAGTTCCGTCCCGTCGCTCGCCCCCGTCCCGTCTGCGGGTGCGCCCCCGGACTCGGTCGTACTGTCGACGACGCCTGCACACCCTGCGAGCACGAGGAGCAGGCACACTGGCACGACGAGGCGGCGGTCCATACCCGTGATCGGGGCGGAGGTGACAAGAGCGTTGGTTGTCGGGACCGCCCGCACGGATTTCCGACCGCAGCGTGACTGTGTCCCGGCGGGACGGGGCGACGGTTGGCGAATTCAGTCGTCCAGTTCGACGCGCTCGCCGTTTTCGGCGGCCTCGTAGACGGCGTCGATTGCGTACTGGTCGACGAGCGCGTGGTGGCCGTCGCGCTCGATCGGGGTCCCCGTGAGGAGGTGGTCGCCGAAGTGCTCCAGCGAGCGTTTGGTCTCCTGGATCTGGTCGAACTCCGTCGTTATCGTGGTGTCGCCACGCGAGACGGTCAACACGCGCTCGCTGCCGAGGAAGGCGTCTTCCAGCAGGAGTTCGCCCTCGGTGCCGATAACCCGCAGGTTGCTCGTCTCGTGGGCGTTCTGGCTGGCCGAACACGCCGCTAGCACGCCGTCGGGGAACTCGACGGTGAAGGCGGCCCGCTCGTCGGGGATCGACGTGAACGGTTCGGTGCCGCTCCAGGTGGCACCGGAGACTGCGACCGGGTCCGACCCGACGACGTACCGCGTCGTGTTGATGGAGTAGACGCCGAGGTCGGTGACCGACCCGCCCGCACCCGCCAGGTCGGGGTTGAGCCGCCACTGGTCGGGGTTGGGGTTGATCTCCATGAGCGGCTGGGACATGTTGCCGTGGACGTGGGTCACCTCGCCGATGAAGCCCTCGGCGACGAGTTCGCGCATCGTCCGGACCGCGGGCTGGACGTGCATCCGGTACTCGACGCCGAGCGTGATGTCCTGTGCCGCCTCGACGAGTTGCTCCGCGCGATCGACGTTCGCTTCGAGCGGTTTCTCACAGAAAACGGCCTTGTCGTACTCGGCAGCGGTCTCGACGTAGGGGAGGTGGAGGGCGTTGGGTGTCGCGATGTAGACTGCGTCGTACGCGTCAGCCGCGGCGCCGTCCTGGAACTCGTCGTAGGTCAGACCGTGTTCGATGGTTTCGTGCTGCTCGGCGACCCCTTCGGCTTTCTCGGTCGAAGAACTGACGACCACCGTTGTCTCCAGGTGGTCCAGTTCGTTCGTCGCCGGGATCGCGTGGTCGAGCGTCCACCAGCCCAGCCCGACCATCGCGAATCGGACCGTCCCCTCGTCGGGTTTCGGCCAGTCTTTCTCGGTGAAATCGTCGAAGTACGTACTGAGGTCCATGTGGGAACCCCCAACCCCGTCCGGCATAAGTGATGTGAATCCGGATGCGAGTAAATTTTTTAGGCGGAGCCTGGCGGCTGCCTATCAGAAGCACCCGTGAGGGCAAATCGCCGGCAGACACCCGGTCAGCCACGCCACTCTAGCACCGTCGCGGCCCACGTGTAGCCGGTACCGGCGGCCAGATACAGTACGGTGTCACCCGGCGCGAGCACCCTCCGTGAGCGGGCCTCGCTGGTCGCCAGAGCCTGGTCGACCGCCTGCACGTGACCGTACTCGTCGAGGTAGCACTGCTCGTCGTCGTCGAGTCCGAGTTCGTCACAGAGGTACTCGTGGAACGACCGCTTCATGTGGGTGATGGCAGCGAAATCGAGGTCCTCCCGGGCGAGTCCGGACCGCTCCAGCGCCGTGTCGGTTACGTCGAGGAAGTTGGCCAGACTTACCGCTCCGAGGCGCTCTTTCATCGACTCGTGGTCGGGGACGCGCAACGCGTGCATGCCGGCGTCGACCGACTCGTGGCTGGGGGGATTCCGGGTCCCGCCCCCTGGCATCACGACGTCGCGGGAGAAACTCCCGTCTGTGACCGCTGCGCTGGCGTGTACCCGCGCCAGCGACCGCTCTCCGTTCACGGCGTCGTCGGATTCGAGTACGAACGCCGACGCGCCGCTCCCGAAGTTGAACGTGAAGGAGGTGTCCGGGTCGTCGTAGTCGACGAGGTCCTCCTCGCGACTGGCCGCGACCAGCAGGACGCGGTCGAGGGCGTCGGCTTCGAGCTGTGCGACCGCCTCGCGGATCGCTATCGGTGCGCCGGCACAGAGCGCGTAGGACTCGCTGGCGTAGGCCCCGGTCGCGCCGATGCGGTCGGCGACGTCCGCGGCCAGGCTCCAGACGACGAAATCCTTGAACTCGCTGCCGTGATAGCGGACTGCGTCGAGCGACGCCGGTTCGCAGTCGGCGTCGTCGAGGGCCTCGCTGGCGGCCGCCACGCACATGTCACTCGGATGGTCACCGTCCCCTCGACAGACGTGTTTCTGGACCACGCCCATCTTCTCGACGACGACGTCTTCGGGGATCTCGCTCCGGGCGGCGATTTCGGCACCGGTCACCGTCTCGTCGGGGACGTACGTGCCGACGCCGGTGAGATGGACGGTCATCGCAACCCCCGGAGGAGTTCGGGCACGCGTTTCGAGACGGGGCCGCCCAGCCACTCGCGGAGCGTCCCCAGGATCCCGTTGGGGAGATAGAGCACGAACAGGATGAACACGATCCCGACGTAGAGGGCGGCGTGGCCGTTGAGTGCGGCCGTGATCAGTCCCTCGACGGTGAGCCCGCCGAAGATCTCCGTCCCCAGGACGCCCTCGCCGAGGCGCTGGCGGAGATACGGGAGGAGTCCGCCGCCGAGGCCGGCGTTCGAGAGGAACTCCCGGATAGTCTCGTCGAACAGGTGGCCGTAGAGCGGGCCGGCGAGTGTCCCGAACCCGCCGATGATGCTCGCCAGCAGCGCGTCGCCGGCGGTGAGGAAGTAGAACGTGTTCTCGGGGGTCACCGAGCGCGCGTAACCGGCGAACAGGCCCCCGGCGATACCGCCGAAGAAGCCGCTGATCACGAACGCGCCGAGTTTGTAGACGAGCGTGTTGTAGCCGACGGCCTCGGCGCGCTCCTCGTTGTCGCGGATCGCGACCATGACACGCCCGAACGGCGAGTGAACGATACGTTGCAACGCGAAATACGAGACCAGCACCACGATCCCGACCATGTAGAAGGAGGTGGTGTAGGTGCCGAGCGTGTGGCCGAACAGCGCGACTTCCTCGCCGCTGAACGACCCGATCGCGAGATTCAACTGGTCGACGTAGGGGACGCCGATCTCGAAGCCCTCGGAGTGGGTCGAGCCGACGGTCGGGCCGTCCCGCGGGTTGCTCGCCACGTAGTCCCAGCCGCGGATGAAGACGTACATCACCTGTGAGAAGCCCAGCGTGATCATCGCGAAGTAGACACCCGAGAGCCGGAAGGAGACGAGCCCGATGGCGAGCGCGAGCAGCGCCGCCAGGATCCCTGCGAGCAACAGGGAGACCATGAACGGTGTCCCCGGCGGGAGCAGCGGTACCTTGCCGTTGGCGACGAGGATCACGAAGTACGCGCCGGTGCCGTAGAAGGCGGCGTGGCCGAAGGAGAGATAGCCCGTGTAGCCGCTGATGAAGTCAAAGGACATCGCGAACAGGCCGAAATACAGCAGGGCGATCATCGTCGGCATCCTGGGGAGCACGGCGACGGCCTCCGCCGATAGCGGGGAGTTCGTCAGGGCGTGGTAGAACCCCGGGTAGGCGACGAGCGCGAGGATGACCACGAGGTGGACGCCGTGGTTCCGGAGGTGTTCGACCGGCCAGCTCGTGTGGACGCGACCGACCCACCGGGTTGCGGAGCTAATGGCCACCCACCTCCTCGACGCCGTAGAGTCCCTGCGGTTTGATGATCAACATTCCGACGAGGATGAGGAAGACGGCCACGTCGGGCAGCCACGTCCACGTGACGACGTTGATGAACCACCACGTCGTCACCGCGTCGACCATCCCGACGATGAGCGCGCCGACGACCGTCCCACGGAAGGTCCCGAGTCCGCCGATGATGACGACGACGAACGCCGGGAGCAGCGTCTCGGCGGCGAGGGGCACGTTCGCCCCCCAGATCTGGTCCCACATGAGGACCGCGCCTGCGACGCCGGCGATGCCGGCACCGAGCGCGAAGACCACCGTGAAGACGCGCCGGACGTCGATACCCAGGGCCTGTGCCATCTCGGCGTCCTCGCTCCCGGCGCGGATGAACAGCCCGTACCGGGTCCGGGTGAGAAACGCCCAGATGCCGACCACGGTGAGGAATCCGAGCAGAATCTCGAACAGTGCGAGCCCGCGGATCGAGAGCGGGCCCAGCGTGTGTCGGGTCGCGAGCACCGCCGGTTTCGTCCCGAGGGCTTCCTGCCACTCGCTGGTTGGCTGGAGCCCGTAGAAGAGGACGACGATCCGCGCCGCCTCCTCGATGACCAGTGCGACGCCGAACGTCAGCAGTATCTGTGCGATCGGCGGTCTGTCGTATAGTTTCCTGATGAGCCCGACCTCGACGAGGCTGCCGAACCCACCGACGAGGACGAACACGACGACGAGTGCGCCGAAGAAGGCGAGGATGCGGCCCCACTGGCCGGTGGCGCCACCGACGAGCAGGACCATCACGATCCCCGCCACGTACGCGCCGATCATCGTCAGGGTTCCGTGAGCGAAGTTCAGGACACCCATCAGCCCGAAGATCAGCGAGAGGCCGGCGGCGATCATCACGTAGATCGCCGACTTGGCGAGTCCCTCGACGAAGACCGACACGAGCGTCTCCGGCTGGACGAACTGCCCCAGGCCGTCGAAGAAACTCGTTCCGCTCTGGAGGGGTCCCGCCTGGAAAAGGGGTGTCGCCAGGTCGACGCCGAGGGCGGGGTCAGCGGGTATCATGCGGAGAGGTACCTCCTGAGTCGTTCGTCGTCGGCCGAGACTTCGTCGGCGTCGCCGTCGTCGACGACGCGGCCGTTGTCGAGGATGTAGAAGCGGTCGGCCAGGTCGAGCGCCAGCGGGAGGTTCTGCTCGACGAGCAACAGCGTCGTCTCGGTCGAGGCCTCCGCGAGTGCCGTCGCGACGTCGGCGACGATCTGTGGTGCGAGCCCCTCACTCGGCTCGTCGACGAGCAACAGGTCGTTCTCGCCGACGAGTCCGCGTGCGATGGCGAGCATCTGCTGTTGCCCGCCGGAGAGAGTACCCGCATCCCGGCCGCGATGGGAGTCCAGTTCGGGAAACGTCTCGAAGGCAAACGCCACCGCCTCGTCGGTGTCGACGCCGTCGGGGACGGCCACTCTGACGTTCTCCTCGACGGTCAACTGCGAGAATATCCGCCGGTCTTCCGGGATCCAGCCGACGCCCCGGTCGGCCACCTCGTGGGTGCGCATGCCGACGAGTTCCTCGTCGCGATAGCGGACGCTCCCCTCGCGGGGTGGCGTCAACTGCAACACCGACCGGAGCGTCGTCGTCTTCCCGACGCCGTTGCGGCCGACCAGGGCGACTACTTCGCCCTCTTCGACTTCGAGAGAGACTCCTTCGAGGATGTGACTCTCCCCGTAGTAGGTCTCGACGTCTTCGACTTCGAGGAGGCTCACGCGACACCTCCCGAGTCACCGCCGTTCGACCCGTCGCCGGTCGAACCGTCGGTGCTCACATCGCTGCCCGTGTCGTCGCCGAGGTCGAGTTCCCCGGGTTCGTAGCCGCCGAGATACGCCTCCTGGACGGCCGGGTCTTCCCGGACGCTCTCGGGGTCGCCGTCGGCGATGATCTCGCCGCGGTTGAGCACCACGACGCGGTCCGAGACCTCCATCACGATGTCCATGTTGTGTTCGACGAGCAGGACCGCGTGGTCCCGGGCGACGTCCTCGATGAGCGCGATGATGTCGTCGACGCTTTCCGAGGAGACGCCAGCGTTCGGTTCGTCGAGCAACAGGACGTCCGGGTCTCCCGCCAGCGCGATGGCCACTTCGAGCTGTCGACTCGCACCGTGACTCAGGTCCCCGGCCGGGTCCATCGCCCGGTCGGTGAGTCCGACGCGTTCCAGGATCTCGTGGGCCTCCTCGACGTACTCGTCGTAGACGCTGACGTTCCGCCAGAACGTCGCGCGGTGCTCGCCGTGGGCCTGGGCGGCCACGCGGACGTTCTCCAGGACCGACGCCGTGGGAAAGACGTTCGTGATCTGATACGATCGGTGGAGTCCCATCGTGGCGGTTTCGGCGGGTGAGGCGTCGGTTATATCGACCCACTCGCCGTCGGCACCGTTCGCACCGTCTGCACCGCCCCCGGCGTTGGCACTGCTCTCCCCGTCACCAGCACTGCCGCTCACGGCGGCACCCTCACCAGCGCCAGCCCGCAGTTCGACCGTCCCGGCGGTGGGTTCGATCGCGCCGGTGAGACAGTCGAAGAAGGTCGTCTTGCCGGCGCCGTTGGGGCCGATGAGCGAGCAGAGTTCCTCGCCGAGGTCGAACTCGACGTCGTCGACGGCGGTCAGGCCGCCGAACTGCTTGGTGAGCCCGCGGGTCCGGAGCATGTCACAGCGAGCAGTTCATGTCGTCGCTGTCTGCCGGGATCGTCACCTGGTCGGCGCTGATCCGTGCCGTCGGCTCCCCGGGCATGATGGCCGCGCCCCAGCTGTCGGCCCACTCGTCGGTCGTCGGGATGGGGTCTGCGACGGTCATCTCCGAACGGGCCTGGTTGTTGTACTCCTGGAACCGGTAGCCGTTCTCGCCTTTCGGTGTGTCGGTGACCGTCATTCCCTTCAGACCGTCCGCGATGTCGTCGGCCGCGACCGAACCCGACTGCTCGACGGCCTGGTGGATCGCCGAGGCGGCCGTGAACGTCCCGGACGTGAACAGATCCGGCGGGAGACCGTACACCGAGGAGTAACTGTCGACGAAACTGTCGTTGATGGGGTTGTCGTACTGGTTCCAGTGGTACCGTGTCGTGAACGGGCCGAAGTTGCCACCCTCGATCTTCTCTTTCGTGAGCGGCTCGCCGAGCACCTGCTTGAGCGTGTTGCCGACGACGGTGTTGGTGATCTGCGTGGCGAACCCACCGAACGCGCGATAGTCGTAATCGCCCGAGAGGAACGAACTGAACAGTGCGGGCAGCGTCACGACGGTGAACCCGCCGACGATACCCTCGGCGCCCGCCTCGGCGGCGTTGTCGAGCAGGCCGTCCCACTCGGAGTAGCCCCGTTCGACGAAGCGCTTGCCGACGATCTCGACGCCGTTGTTCTTGAGGACGGTCTCGTAGTTGTTGACGACCGCGCGGCCGAAACTGTAGTCGGCACCGAACAGGTACACCTTCGAGACGTCCGTCTCCGTGGCGACGTAGCGCCCACCGGACCGGGCGTCCATCGCCGTGTTCTCGTTGGCGCGGAAGACGAGGTCGCTACAGGTCTCACCGTCCGACGTGATAGACGCCGAGGCCGCCGGCCCGGCCATGTAGGGGATGTTCGCCTGGTTGACGATGTTCGTGACCACGCGGCGGGCCGCGCCCGAGGACGAACAGCCAAAGAGCATGTCGACGTCGTCTTCGCGGACGAGTGTCTCGGCCGCCGACTCGGCGGGGTCGGCCGCGAACTGCGTGTCCCTGACCACCAGTTCGTAGTCGACGTCGCCCACAGAGTAGGTCGTCGTCCCCGTGCCGACGGTTCCGGGCGGGTCCGAGTCGGCCTTGTGGGCCAGCCCCGAGAGGAACCCCCAGATAGCCTGCTGACCGTAGTACTTCAGGTCGCCGGACATCGGCTGGAGAACGCCGATCCGAACTGTTCCCGACGCGCTGCCACTGGCTGTCGCCGTGGGCGTACTGGTTTTGGTTGGGGTCATGTCGCTCCCGTCGCTGCCGTCACTACTTCCGTCGTTCCCGTCTCCGCCGTCGCTGCCACCGTCGCCGCCTTCGGTCGGTGTGGTGCCCCCGTCGGAACAGCCGGCGAGTCCGGCTACGCCTGTGACACCCAGTCCTTTCAACATTCGACGTCGTGTGATCGGTCCGCTCATACGAACAAGAGATACTCTCCGCAACTGCATATTGGGGGTGGTTAACATGTGAACCGCACCGCGAAAACGGTCGGTTTCGGTCAGTTCAGACCGGTCACCCGGGAGAGATCGTCACTCCTCGTCTAGATCCTGTAACGCGTCGACGACCCGTTCTATCATCTTGCGCTCTCCCCGACGGAGGTTCTTCGAGACGGCGGGTTTGGAGACGTCGAACTCGTCGGCGAGCGTCCCCAGCGTGGCGTCGCGCGGAGTCTCGAAGTAGCCCGTCGACGCGGCGGTTTCGAGCGTCTCTCGCTCGGTATCCGAGAGGTCCTGACACCCCTCTATCAGCGTCATGGCGGCGCCAGCGTTCTGGACGATATCCTGGATGTCTGGCAGCGCCGTGTTCTCGCGTTCGAGGACCTCGAACTCGTTGTGGCGTTCGAGAGCGGAGAGCGCCTCGTCGGCGTGGTCGGCCCGGTCGAAGCCGACGTGCCACACCTCGCTTCCGGCCTCGATGTGGAACGGCCCGGTGACGTAGCCGTCGTGACTCCGGATGGACGCCATCGCCTCCGTCTCCTCGATGACGGTTCGGATCTGTGCCACGTCGTCTCGGCGCTTGACCAGGGCGTACTCGGCCATGTTGTCGTGGTCACGCAGCACGTCGAGCCCGTTGGTCAGCGCACCGCGGTCCTCCCCCTCGACGACCATCCGCGTCTCGAACTGGCGCTGTGTCCGGTCGAACTCCCAGTGGACGGACGCAAAGGCCACGTCGTGGTCCGTCGTCGTGTCGATGAACGGGCAATCGTACTGCTCCATATCCATCGAGATGTCGATCATTGGCCCGTTGCTCCTGACCCTTGTACACACTTCATCACTATAAATTGTGCCAATGCTTTGAACGTGGTAGTATCACACCACAGTGACCCCGGAGACGCACAGGTCCTGGCCACGACGTTCACGAGCCCTCGCCCGCGAGCCTACTCGCCGAACTCGCTGGCGACGGCCTCACGGTCGATCTTCGAGGGGCCGCTCGTCGGCATCTCCGCGACGAACGCCAGGTGTTTCGGGTGTTTGAATCTCGCGAGCCTGTCGTCGAGAAACGCCGAGAGGTCGTCGACGGTCAGTTCGGCGTCTGCCCCCACCGGTTCGATCACCGCCTTGCCGACCTGGCCCCACCGCTCGTCGGGGACGGGAACGACGACGACTTCCGCCACCGAGGGGTGGTCGGCGACCTCGTCCTCGACTTCCGCGGGATAGACGTTCTCGCCACCGCTGACGTACATGTTCTTCTTGCGTCCCTCGATGCTCAGGTACCCGTCCTCGTCGACGCGGGCGAGATCACCCGTCGACACCCAGCCGGCAGTCGATACCCGGCCCGACGCGTCACGCTCCGAGCCCGCCGGGCCACCCGATTGCGCCGCTACTCCGAACGTCGCGGCCGTCTCTTCGGGTTGGTCCCAGTAGCGGTCGGCAGCGTGGGGCGAGCGGAGTTCGAGTTCGCCGATCTCGCCGGTCGCGCACTCGCGTCCCTCGTCGTCGACCACTCGGGCGTCGACGTGGGGGTTCGGGACGCCGACCGTGTCGGCCTTCTCCCGTGGCCAGCCCTCGGGCATCGCGAAGTTGTTCGGGCCACATTCCGTGAGACCGTACCCCTGTGAGAGATCCACGTCGCGGTCCCACCAGGCGTCCATGACCGCTTCGCGACAGGGGCCGCCACCGGACTTCGCGAAACGCAGCGTCGAGAGGTCGGTCTCGCTCCAGCGGTCGTGTTCGGTCATCATCCGCAACACCGCGGGGACGGCGACCAGGACCGTCGCACCCCGGTTCTCGACGACCGAGAGCACCTGTCCGGGGTCGAACTCACGGGCGATGACGACCTCGCCCCCCATGTGGAAGAGGGGGATCGTGATGACGTTCCAGCCACCGGTGTGGAAGGTCGGGAACGTCAGCGGCGTGACGTCGTCCGGGCGCAGGCCCCACGCGGTGATCGTGTTCAGCGAGTTCCAGACGAGGGCCTCGTGTGAGAGGACTGTCTCCTTCGGAACCCCGGTCGACCCACCGGTGTGCAAGAACAGATGCGGGTCGCCCGGTGCGATATCGGGGCCGTCGTAGCCCGCTCTCTCGTCGGCTTCACCCTCGACGGGCGAGCCCTCCGGGGCCCCGGCGACGACCGACGAGCCCTCGGCGACCCCGTCACCGACGGACGGCCACGAGTGTTCACTGTCGACCACCAGCGACCGCACGGGACAGTCACCGGTCCACTCCTCGCGGTCGAACGCGGCCGCGACGTCGTCGGCGAACGGTTCCTCGACGACGACCAGTTCGGGGTCGACGTTCGAGAGCAACTCGGCGAGTTCGGGCGGGGCCAGTCGGTGAGACAGCGGCGCGAGGACGCCGCCGGTCTTGCCCGTCGCGAAGAAGAGGTCGAGGACCTCGGGGCGGTTGCGCGAGACCACGGCGACTCGGCCACCCGCACCACCTTCCGCGTCGTCGCTGTTTCCGGTCGCGTCTCCACCCGTCGCCCTGACGCCGAAGTCGTCGAGCCAGCGAGCGGTCCGTGTCGCACGCCGGTCGAGTTCCGCGTAGGTGAACTCGCGGCCGGTCGTGGCGTCGACCAGTCCGACGCGGTCCGGCGTCAGCGACGCCCGGCGGGCACTCCAGTCGCCGACCCACGACTGGGGGCCGTGAAAGCCACCCGGGCGTTCCCCGGTCGGTCCAGCGCCGAGACCGGACAGCCCGGCGTGGTCCTCAGACATCGGCGAGGAACCCCCGTATCCCCTCGGTGACGCGGTCGTCACGCTCGATGAAGAACAGATGTGACCCACCCTCGACCGTCACGAGGTCCGCGTCGGGGACCGCCTCGGCCAGGAGGTGTGCGTTCTCGACGGGGAGCACCCGGTCGGCCGTGCCGTGCATCACGAGCGTCGGGACGTCGAGGCCGTCGAGACGGTCGCTCGCGTCGAAGGCACCCGCAGCTGCGCTCTGGGCTTCGTACGCCGCTTCCGACGGGTCGGTCTCCAGGCGCCAGTCGACGATGCGGTCGACCACGTCGGGGTTCTCCGCGACGAACTCGTCGGTAAAGGCCGGTTGCATCTTGTACCGGATCGTCTCTGCGGGACCGTACTCTTCGGGGACGTCGAGCATCCGTGCGAGCGTTTCGTCGGGGATGGGGACTGCGTCTTCGCCGCCCGGACTCGTACAGAGCAGGGAGAGTGACCGGACGCCGTCGTAGGTCAGCGCGTATTCCTGGGCGATCATCCCGCCGAGGCTCGCGCCGACGAGGTGGATGTCGTCCAGACCTGCTTCTTCGACGACTGCGTGCACGTCCGCAGCCATCTCGGTGACGGTGTAGGGACCGTCCGGTGCGTCGGAGTTCCCGGTGCCGCGATTGTCGAGGGCAACCGTGTGATACGACTCGGAGAGCGGGTCCCGCTGCCAGCCCCACATCCAGGTGCCGTAGGCGAGTCCCTCCACGAAGACGACCGGTTCGCCGTCGGCCGGCCCGTCCGCCTCGTAGTAGATTCGCACGCCGTCGTTCGTGGCGTAAGCCATGGCATACCTAGGACCCCCGTTCCCCTTCAAGCCGAACGTTCACACGTGAACCACGTGGGTACCGACCGCGGAGCCCATAGCAGTCTCTGGCGCGCCCGGATCCCACTCGACGGTGGCCCTCGAACTGCCGATAGAGGAAAATCTGACCGATGAGATTTAGAATGCTATTCTCTATTCCAGAACGATCTCTACTCTCGAAGAACAATTGGAAGACTACCTCCGGATTTCACTCATCAACCACATTCCTCAGAGACAACCCTGAAGATATCGCGAATCCGCTACAGTTTTGTCGGTCGCATTCACACTCCATGACATGGATTTGCACGGTCGAGAGATAAACCAGGACGTGCGGGAGCTGGGCGAGTTGCTGGGGGAGATCATCACCGAACAGAGTTCCGAATCGGCGTTCGAGACGGTCGAACAGATCCGGACGGCCGCCATCGACTACCGGCGGGGAGACGCCCAGGACCGGAGAGCGGTCCGGGAAGCACTCGACGGACTCTCACCGGAAGGAGAAGACGTCGTCGCGCGCGCGTTCACGACCTATTTCGAACTCATCAACCTCGCCGAGGAGCGCCAGCGCGTCCGCGAAATTCGCGAGGGCGCTCACGAGGGGACACTCGAAGACAGCGTCCACGCTGCGGTCGAGGAACTCGCCGCCCGTGACCTGTCGGCCGACACAGTCGAAGGGATCCTCGACGACGTGCTCATCCAGCCGACGTTCACCGCCCATCCGACGGAGGCTCGACGCAAGACCGTGAAAGCCAAGCTCCGGGCCGTGTCGGCACGACTGCGCGAACTCGACGAACACCGACTCACGGGTCCCGAACAGCGGGACGTCGAGCGTGACCTCGAAGCCGAGGTGACGAGTCTCTGGCAGACCCCCCAGGTCCGGGACCGGCGGCCCGAGGTCACCGACGAGGCGCTCAACGTCCAGTGGTACGTCGAGAACGTCCTCTTCGAGGTCATCAGCGAGGTCTACGACGCGCTGGAAGCGGCCGTCGACGAGGAGTTCGACGAGGAGATAGACGTCCCGAAACTCTACGAGTTCCGCTCGTGGGCCGGCAGCGACCGCGACGGAAATCCCTTCGTCACCCCCGACGTCACCGAGGAGACACTCGACCGCCAGCGGTCCGCCACACTCCCGCTCTACCGCGACCGACTCAAGGAACTGTCGGGTGTGCTCACACAGGACGCCGGCCAGATCGACACCGGCGACCGCTTCGAGGAGCGCCTCGACGCCCATCGGGACCGACTGCCCGGTGTCGCGAGCGAAGCACGAGAGCGCTACCCGAACGAACCCTACCGGCAGAAACTCAAACTGATGCGCGAGAGCGTCCTCCGCGTGGACGACGTCCGTTCTGGGGGCTACGACTCCGTCGAGGAGTTCCTCGAAGACATCGACGTCATCGCCGAGAGCCTCCGGGAGAACGGCGCCGCGGTCATCGCCGAGACGCACGTCGACCCCCTCTATCGCACTGCCGATACGTTCGGTTTCACACTCGCGAGTCTCGACCTGCGAGACCATCGCAAGATGCACACCGACGCTATCGACGAGACCGTCGACGACGAGGGTATCGACTACGCCGCGATGGACGAAGACGAACGTGTCGACTTCCTCACCGAGGCCATCCTGCAGGACGAACCTATCGTCGACATGGAAGACACCGAGGGTCTCTCGGACGATTCCGCTCGCGTGATAGAGCGCTTCCGGCGGACCGCAGACTGGCAACGCGAGTTCGGTGTCCAGGCCATCGACACCTACTGCATCAGCTGGTGTGAGGAGCCATCCCACGTCCTCGAAGTCCTCTTCCTGGCCGACCAAGCGGGTATCGTCGACCTGCCGGGCTACTGCGGGCTGGACGTCGTCCCGCTACTGGAATCCAAGTACGCACTCGACGGCGCCCGCCGGATCATGGGGACGCTCTTCGAGAACGAGGCCTACGAGCAAGCCCTCGTTGCCCGGAACGGCGTCCAGGAGATCATGCTCGGCTACTCGGACTCGAACAAGGAGAACGGCTTCCTGGCGGCGAACTGGAGTCTCTTCCGCAACCAGCGCCGTCTCGCGGCCATCACCGACGACTACGACGTGGAGATGCGCCTGTTCCACGGTCGCGGCGGCTCTATCTCCCGGGGCGGCGGGCCGATGAACGACGCCATGCTCGCGCTCCCGAACGAGACTGTCTCCGGACAGATCAAGTTCACCGAACAGGGCGAGGCGATCTCCGAGAAGTACGCCAACAACCGCATCGCCGAGCGCAATCTCGAACAGATGCTCGACGCCCAGATGCGCGCCCGCCACAACGCGATCGTCGAGCCCACCGAAGACGTTCCCGAGGCGTGGACCGAGGCCATGGAGACCGCCGCCGAGGCCGCCCGGCAGGCCTACCTCGACCTCCTGAACACCGACGGATTCGTCGAGTTCTTCGAGACTGTCACTCCCATCACCGTCATCGAAGACCTCAACATGGGGTCGCGACCGGCCTCCCGCAGCGAGGACCGCAGCGTCGACGACCTGCGGGCAATCCCGTGGGTGTTCTCGTGGACGCAGGCTCGCTGTATCATCACCGGCTGGTACGGGCTGGCCACGGGGCTGAACGCCTACCTGGACGACGGCGGCGACCTCGAGACCCTCCGGGAGATGTACGCGGAGTGGCCGTTCTTCCGGACGATGCTCGACAGGGCGTCGATGGCGCTCGCCCGCTCGGAGATGGACATCGCCGAGGAGTACGCCGCCCTTGCGCCCGAGGACCTGCGTGAGCGCATCTTCCCCGGTATCAGACAGGAGTACGAGGACGGCGTCGACATCGTCCAGCGCATCGCCGGTCGAGAGGGGTTGATCGACCGGGACTGGCTCCGCGAGAATCTCGACCGGCGCAACCCCTACGTCGACCCGCTGAATCTCCTGCAGGTGCGCCTCCTGTCCCAGTCACACCTCACCGAGCCCGAACAGCGGACGCTTCGGCTGACGGTTCAGGGCATCGCCGCCGGGATGAAAAACACCGGGTAGCTCCGAGTCAGCGCGACTCTCTTTCTCCGGCCGAAGGTTCAAGTTCGAAACCGGCACCATCGGGTCACGTGACCTGACCGTCGACACGAATCGGTCTGGCGGGAGTGCGACGCGCCGGTTCGTGAATCGTCCGTGTCGCCTGTTCGCCCCACAGAACGAGACGCAGTGAATCGGGACCGATTCACTCCACGAGTGCGGCTTCGAGCAACTCCATGGGGTGTCGGACCTCGTAGCCGGTGCCGTGTTCCATCTGGCTCGCGCAGGTCGGGCACTCGGTCATCCCGGTTTCGCCCTCGGCGTCGTCCATGTGCTCGAACATCTCCTCACCGATGGCCATGGACTTCTCGTATTTCTCTTCTTTCCAGCCGTAGGTCCCGGAGATACCCGAACAGGAGTCGCCGACGTCTTCGATCCCGACACCGTCGAGGTCGCGAAACAGTTCCACGGCCTGCCGGTCCAGTCCCTGACTGCGCGCGTGACAGGGTGCGTGGTATGCGAACTCGTCGGCGAGGTCGCCATCGACTTCCGCCGCGGCGAGTTCCTCGCGGACGCCCTCGTGGATGCGGAGGTACTCGACTGACTCGAACGTGCTCGCCGCCAGGTCGTCGATCCCTTCGATGTCGAACAGTTCGGGGTACTCCTGGCGCAGCGCCATCGAACAGGAGGTGCAAGAGGCGACGGCGTCGTACCCCTCCTCGACGAGGTCGCGCATCGAGGAGACGGTCACCTCGGCGTGGCGGCGAGCGTCGTCGAGCATGCCGTTGGCGAACATCGGCGTCCCCGAACATCCCTGGTCGGGGACGACGACCTCGTACCCGAAGTGCTCGTAGACACGAACGAGCGCTTTGCCCACCCCCGGGGTGTTGTACTCGGAGTAACAGCCGTGGAAGTAGGCGATTTTCTTGTCGGCATCCACCGATTCGCCCAGTCGCTCTCTGGCTTCCCGGGCCCGCTCCCGGGAGGTCGCCGCGCCCCCCCGCGCGGCCCACCACTCGGTGAACGTCTCCGTCGCGAAGGCCGGGAACTCGCGCTCGCTGGTGATACCCATCGTTTTCTCCATCACCCAGCGCGCAGGTCCGAAGTTCATGGCGAAATTGGCGACCCCGGGGACCTTGCTCGCGAACCACGCCGACGTGCGGTAGTTCGCGAGGATCCGGTTGCGCCAGTACTCGACCGACAGTTTCGACATCTGCTCGTCGACGTACCGCCCGCGGGCAGTGTTGTGCATCTGTGAGAGAGGCACTCCCGACGGACAGGCGCTGTCACAGCGCATGCAGTTCGAGCAGTCCATGATCGAGTCGTCGAGCTCGTAGTCGTCGTCGGTCTGGGTGAGCCGCCACTGTTCGGGCCCCTGGAACTTCGGTCCGGGGAAGTCGTCGTCGACTTCCGCCACGGGACAGTTCGTGTCGCAGGTCGAGCACTTGTAACACGAGTCCGCCCCGGGCCGCAGGTCGAAATCGTCGCTGTCGGGGAAGACGTCGACGGGCTCGAAGGACTCGCCGGTGTTCGGTTCGTCGGGCTCGAACGATGGATCGTCCCCGCCGTCGCCGCCCGTCGTCGTGTCCGCAGGGGATTCGGCGTCGCTCACGGCGACACCCCCACTGCACCGCGCCCCGCCGTGTATCCCGTCGCTATCGAGACGCCGCTTCCCGACTTCTCCGCGGCGAAATCGTAGCCGCCCAGTACCGACCCGGCTGCACGGAGGTTCTCGAACTCGACCGTTCCGTCGGCGTCCGTCGGCCGCAGTCGGTCGTCGGTCGCGACCCCAAACCGTGCAAACGAGTGGTCGCCGAAGGCCTCGGTTTCGAACCAGTCGTAGCGGTCGCCAGGATGTGGGACGTGGCAGTCGAAGACCGGTTCGTAGACCCGTTCGCGGTCCGACTCGACTCCCTTCCCCACGAGTCCACCCGTCGCGAGGACGTACTGTCCGGCGCTGTAGGGGATCCGGGCGCCGTTTTTCTCGACGAAGACACGGTCGATCCGGTCGGGACCGTCGTCCGTCCGGTCACACTCGTAGTCGACGACGGGATTTCCGGTCTCGATGCCGACACCGGCCTCGTCGAGTGCGTCGAACAGTCGGTCTTCGAGTCGGAGTCCCGGGAGCGACGGCGGTCCCATCGGTACCTCGAACACGTCGGCGCCGAGTGACTCGCTCAGTGCTGCCCGGACCGCACTCGCGCGGTCGTCGCCCAGAACGGCCGGAAAGCCGACGCGCGCCTCGCCGTCGAGTTCGGCGTCGACTCGTTCGGCGAGCGCGTCGCGAACGGAGCGCTCGCGGCCGTCGACAGAGACGTCGCCGTCAGTGTCGAGGAGTTTCGCGTATCGCGTCACTTTCGCGTCCGCGCGCAGGTCGCCGGGGAAGCGGATCGTGACACCGCGGGCCTCGAAGGGGACGCCGGCGGCTTCGAGATGCGCTGCGGCCTGGGGCGCGTCGAAGTCGACCAGTGAATCGAAGCCCACGAGCAGGACCGGCCGGTCGTCGCTGGCGAGTCCCGCTGCCGCGCTCGCGGGATAGCGGGCGGTCGGTTTCACCGTGCCGCCGTGGGTCGGCACCAGCGCGTTCCGGTCGGTGTGTGTCCCGCGGTAAGTCGGGAGGGTCTCGTCGAACAGCGCCATCGCGTCGCGAACCGTGGACTCGCCGACCGTGCGGTAGGGGTGCTCCGTGGGCAGGTCGGGGATCGCCGCGTACGGGTCCGTGAGCGGTCCGTCTCCGTCGCCTGCGTAGCCCAGAATATCCACGAGCCCCGACGCGTGTCTGAGCGTGCTCTGCTTGTAGGAGAGCAGTCGCACGTCCGCTCCTGCCCGGGCAGCCGAGAGCGCGCTCGTCATCCCGGCGAGCCCGCCGCCGACCACCAGCACTTCGGAGTCAATCGCCACCGCGCTCACCTCCGTCTGTCGCGACGCCGGTTGTCCCTGCCGTTTCGTTCGGTTCGGGACCCCGGTCGAAGGCGGCGAAGTCGACCGGGTCGCCGTCGGCGGGGTCGCGGTCGCGGTTCTGCGTCGTCGCGTGGAGTGCGTAGTTCAGCGACGCCTGCGAGAGCTGTTCGCCCCAGAGCGCGTGGCGCTGGCCCTTCCAGCGTTCCTGGAGGAGTTCGTCCCACGCCTGACGGGCGGTGACCTCGTCGTACCCGTTTTCTCCTGAACCGTGTAACTCACTCGCCAGTCGGTGACAGCAAAAGCCGCCCTGGCAGTTGCCCATCGACGCACGTGTCCGGATGCGGACGGCGTTCAGGTCCGACCCCGACTGGTTGATGGCGTCCCGGACCTCTGCCCGGGTGACGCCCTCACACTCACAGAGGGTCGGATTCGGGCCGTCGATCTCCAGTACCTCGTCGGCCCGCGAGCCGAGTCGTTCGACGCTCCGGCGACCGATCGGCGAGCGGAGGCCGAACTCGTCCATGTAATCCCGGAGGACGGAGAAGTCCTCGCTCCCGGGGAGCGGGACCTCGGCGGTGCGGCAGTCGGCGTCGACGCCGAACTGTTCGCAGACGTGGTCGCTGATCTCCTCGCCCATCATCCGGTAGGTCGTGAACTTCCCGCCGACGATACTGGTCATCCCGCCCAGGTCGTCGCGCTCGGCGTGGTCGAGGAGGAAGTAATCGCGCGTGATGTCGGTCGGGTCCTCGCTGCCGACCTCCGGCGGTTCGTACAGCGGCCGGACGCCCCAGAACGAGCGGATAGTGCGAGCCTCCGAGAGCATCGGCACCAGCTCGGAGAGCGTGTCGATCATCATGTCGACCTCCCACTGCTCCTCGGGATAGTCTTCGGGGTCCGCGACTTCCTCGTCGGTCGTGCCGAGGATGGCAGTGGTCTCGTGGGGGACGATGATGTCGGCGTCGCCTTTCGGACGACAGCGGTTGATCACGGTGTCGACCTGCCGGATGTTCATGATGGTCATGACTCCCTTCGACGGCCTGACCGCGACGTCGAGACCGGCCATGTCGCCGATGCGGCCGGTCCAGGCGCCCGCCGCGTTGACGACGTAGTCTGCGCGGATCTCCTCGCGGCCGCCTTCGGTGCCGTGGACGCGCTTGCCTGGTCCCGAATCGTGTTCGACCTCGACGCCGACGACCTCGCCCGCCTCGACGAGCAGGTCCGTCACTTTCGAGTGGGTCTCGATCCGAGCGCCGTGTTCCTGTGCGCTGGCGGCGTTGGCGACGACCAGCCGGAAGGGGTCGACGGCACCGTCGGGAACCGAGATGGCCCTGTCGACGTCTTTCGCCAGGTGGGGTTCCATCTGACGGGCCTCCGCGCCCGAGACGACCTCGGCGGGGATCCCGCAGGCCTCGCATCCCTGGAGTTTCTCCTCGAAGTATTCCTCCGAGTCTTCGGGTCGTTTGACGAACAGACCGCCGGTCATCTCGACGCAGTGAGACGCGATGTCCCGGAGGACGCGGTTCTCCTCGATACACTCCTCGGCGCTGGCCTGGTCCGAGACCGCGTATCGACCGCCGCTGTGGAGCAGTCCGTGCATGCGGCCGGTGGTCCCGTGCGTGAGATTTCCCTGTTCGAGGAGCGTCACGTCGAGCCCCCGCATCGCGAGGTCGCGGGCGATCCCGATCCCGGTCGACCCGCCGCCGATCACGGCGATGTGTGGTGTCGATGCCATCCCTTGACCCGTTCGTTCGATTGCCACCCACTTTACTTCATCGACGACGGCGCGATGGTAGTAAATTCAACTATCGTTCACACGATTCGACCCTGGATAGCGATTCGTGCCGATCGCTTCCAGCTTCACGACCCGGGTCCGACAGAGTTCGAACTCTCTCCAGCTATCACTCGAAACGTAGTATTACGGGTTCCAGGGCCTCTATACCCCACTGAAAGATCTCCCGACCGAGTTCTCTGACGGTTCGATCTCCGCTTGATCACTCCTGTCAGATTTTATTTTACTACTACCACCCCCAGTCCCAGCAAGATTTATAATGATACAATATATTGTTTACTCCCAAGGCGGATGGATAGATAAACTATCCGCCGGAGAGAGGAAAATTAACGATGGCAGACACATACGTCGGTGCGATCGACCAGGGAACGACCGGAACGCGATTCATGGTCTTCGACCACAGCGGACAGGTCGTCGCCAACGCGTACGAACAGCACGAACAGCACTACCCGGAACCCGGGTGGGTCGAGCACGACCCCATCGAGATCTGGGAGAACACGAAAGAAGTGGTGAAAGCCGGCCTCGACGACGCCGGCCTGGACGCGACCCAGCTGGAGGCGCTCGGTATCACGAACCAGCGCGAGACGACGGTCGTCTGGGACAAAGAAACTGGCAAACCCGTCCACAACGCTCTGGTCTGGCAGGACCGCCGGACCACCGACCGCGTGGAGGAACTCGAGGAAGAAGGGAAGGTCGACGAGATCCGTGAGAAGACCGGTCTCGAAGCCGACGCCTACTTCGCCGCCACCAAAGTCGAGTGGATCCTCGACAACGCCGAACCGCTGAAACTCCAGAGTTCCCGGGGCGAGAGCGTCCGTGACCGCGCGGAGGCGGGCGAACTGCTGATGGGCACGATCGACACGTGGCTCATCTACAATCTCACCGGCGAACACATCACTGACGTCACGAACGCCTCGCGGACGATGCTCTACGACATCGAGGGGCTCAACTGGGACCCGGACCTCCTCGATGAGTTCGGCGTGCCCGAGGTCATGCTTCCGGAGGTACGGCCCTCCTCGGACGAAGCGACCTACGGGTCGACCGACCCCGACGGGTTCCTCGGTGCCGAGGTGCCCGTCGCCGGGGCGCTGGGCGACCAGCAGGCCGCGCTGTTCGGCCAGACCTGTTTCGACGCTGGCGACGCGAAAAACACCTACGGCACTGGCTCGTTTTACCTCATGAACACCGGCGAGGAAGCCGTCGACTCCGAACACGGCCTGCTCACGACCATCGGCTTCCAGCGGTCCGGTGAACCCGTCCAGTACGCACTGGAAGGGTCGATCTTCATTACCGGCGCGGCGATCGAGTGGCTCGAAGACGTTGACCTCATCAACAACGCCGCACAGACCGCCGAACTCGCCCGCAGCGTCGACTCGACCGACGGCGTGTACATGGTCCCGGCGTTCACGGGACTCGGTGCACCACACTGGGACGGGCGGGCACGCGGAACGATCGTCGGGATGACCCGCGGCACCCGGAAATCACACATCGTCCGCGCGACCCTGGAGTCGATCGCGTACCAGACTCGCGACATCGCCGAGGCGATGGAGGCGGATTCGGGCGTCGAGATGAACTCGCTCCGGGTCGACGGCGGCGCCGTCAAGAACAACTTCCTCTGTCAGCTCCAGTCGGACATCATCCAGACGGATATCGCCCGCCCGGAAGTCGACGAGACCACGGCTCTCGGGTCGGCCTACGCGGCCGGCCTCGCCGTCGGCTACTGGAACTCGATAGACGAACTGCGCTCGAACTGGCAGGTCGACCGCGAGTTCGAACCCGAGATGGCCGAGAGCGAGGCCGACCAGATGTACAGTCGCTGGGACGACGCCGTCGAGCGCTCGCTCGACTGGGCACAAGAGGAGTGACCGATGTTCGACTTTCTGCTTCAGGTCCCGGTCATCGGCATGGAAGTCGAACAGTTCGTTCTGTTGCTCATCGCCGCGTTCGCGGGCGGTGCCTTCGGGGCCTCCCTCGGCGCGTTGCCAGCGTTCATCTTCACCGGCTTCCTGGTCTTCCTCGGCGAGGGACTGGCGATACTCCAGCGCGAGCTGGGAACCTCCATCGAGGCCGTCCCGAAAGGCGAACTCTCCGTCGGTGTGACCGGCGTCATCGGGTTCGGCGCGGTCACCGGCCCGCACATCGCCTTCGCGGGCGGCGTCGCCGCGGCGGCCTACGCCGGCAAGAAATATCCCGACATGGAACCCGAGGGCTGGGACTACCACTTCGGGAAGAACATCCTCTACGCCCACGGGACCAAAGCAGACGTCCTCGCGGTCGGCGGGATATTCGGCGTCCTCGGGATGCTCATCGCCAGAGTGGCGGGTGGCATCGGGTTCCCCACCGACGGTATCGCGCTGTCGGTGTTCCTGACGGCCATGATCGCCCGCCCCGTGTTCGGCTACCCGCTGGTCGGCAAGGCCAACGGGAAGAACCTGCTCGACATGTCGCCGTTCGAGAACGAAGAGCCACACCCAGTCACTGACGGTGGCGAGGTCCCGTCCGAACACGCCGGTCGCCTGGCGACCGAACCCTGGCTCCCCCACCAGTACAAGTGGCCCGGTGTCGGGTTCATCGGGTTCGTCACGGGGATCCTCGCCGGTTTCATCTGGATCAAGACCGGGAGTATCTTCCTCGGCTACGCGATCTCCGCGATGAGCCTGCTCTTCCTGGAGCTGGGCGTCGAGAAGATCCCTGTCACCCACCACATGACGCTCATGGGGTCGGTCGGTGCCGTCCTCGCGGCGGCGATGGTCGGTAGCGTGCCGGTCATCGGTGCCGAACCCGTCGTCGCGCTCGTGGCCGGGGCCTTCGGTGCCTTCAGCGCCCTGGTGGGCGAACTGACTCAGCGCGTCTTCTACTCGCACTCCGGGACCCACGTCGACCCACCAGCCATGGCCATCGTCGTCGTCATGCTCCTGGTCGGTGTCCTCTATCTGGTCGGCGTCCTCCCGAACGCGGGCTACCTCGCGCTCTAGGACAGCTCTCGCCGGCACGTTTCTTCCCGACTGACGTTTCGACGGTGGGTTACGGTGACTCCCGGGCCGGACTGTCTAAACCGTCGTCGCCTTACCCACGAGTTTTTTACAGTGTAGACGGGATACCGACAACGTACGACCGGACTCTCACATGGACATCGACGCGAGAATCAAGCGACGACAGCGCCGGACCGAGGGGATCCGCCTGGTGCAGGACTACGAGTCGCTCTCCCCGGTTGCCCACGTCGACGAGCCTTCGGACCGCGGACCGCTCCTGGAACAGTTGCTCGACCACCTCGACCCGGTCTTCGACGGCCAACTCCCGCCCAACGCCTACCTCTCGGGGCCGGTCGGGTCGGGCAAGTCGGCCGTCGTGACCGCGCTGTTTGCCCACCTGGAACGCCTCTCGACGGAAACGCGTGCGATCATCTACACCAGTACGCGGGCCGGGTCGCCGACGTCACCGGCTTTTGTCTCCGTCGACCTCCGGGAAACCACGAGCGAGTTCGCGTTCTATCACGCGGTGCTGGACGGCCTCGTCGAGGAGTCGGTCTCCGAACACGGTATCAGCACCGAGGAACTCCGCGACCGACTCCACGAGTTGCTCGGCAGTTCCCGGACGGGCGTCGTCGTCGCAGTCGACCACGTCGACGAACCCGACGGCGTCGACGCCGCGACCCTCACAGACCGGTTCGCGGGACTGCCCAGCAACGTGAGCTGGCTCGCTATCGGTCGGAAACCCCCTGGCGAGACGCAACTGACCGAGTACACCGCGACAGCGATCGAGACCGAACCCTACCGGCGCCAGACGCTGGTCGACGTGTTGATGGCGCGGGCCTCGGCAGGACTCGCCCAGCAGGCGCTCGACCACGACGTCGCTCGCGAGATCGCCGACTGGGCCGACGGGAACGCCCACGACGCACTGGCAGCGGTGTTCGTCGCTGCCGACTACGCCAACCGGGCCGATCGAACCCGGATCACCGAGTCCGACGTCGCCGACGCACTGGCGGAGATCCCCAGACCCTCCGTCTCGCTGGGTCGCGTCCTCGCGCTCCCGGCGAACAAGCAGGCCGTCCTCCGCCGGCTGGTCGACCTCGACTCCGCGGACCGTGCGTCGGTCACCGCCACGACAGCGGCGATCAGTTCCGACCCCGCCGTCGACCTCTCGGCGAGTACGGTCAAGCGCTATCTCTACGAGATGGCAGAGGTCGGGATCGTAGCGCGCGTCCAGTCCGAGGTAAACCACGAGAAGGGGCGCCCACCGAGTCGCGTCGAGTTGCGGTTCCCACCGACTGTGTTCCGCCGGCTGTACGACCTCCGACAGTGACCTGTCGACCGGCTGTCCACAGGTCGACCTCGATCCGCCCCGTTCACTCACGTTCGATCACCACGCCCCCGCCACCAGCGCATATATATGGCGACAGTCCAAACATTGGGAAACGCTACCCGGTAGCATTCATCACAGGGGAGAGACTCGATGGGACAGACATACGTCGGTGCGATAGACCAGGGAACGACCGGGACGCGATTCATGGTCTTCGACCACAGCGGGCGCGTGGTCGCCAACGCGTACGAACAGCACGAACAGATCTATCCCGAACCGGGGTGGGTCGAGCACGACCCCATCGAGATCTGGGAGAGCGTCCGCAACGTCGTTCACCGCGGACTCGAACGGGCGAGTCTCGACGCGACGCAACTGGAGGCGCTCGGTATCACCAACCAGCGCGAGACGACGGTCGTCTGGGACAAAGAAACTGGCAAACCCGTCCACAACGCTCTGGTCTGGCAGGACCGCCGGACCACCGACCGCGTGGAGGAACTCGAAGCTGACGGGAAAGTCGACGAGATCCGCGAGAAGACCGGTCTCGAAGCCGACGCCTACTTCGCGGCGACGAAAGTCGAGTGGATCCTCGACAACGCCGACCCGATCAAGCTCCAGCGCTCGCGCCCCAGAGACGTCCGCGACCGCGCCGAGGCCGGCGAGTTACTCGCAGGAACGATCGATACCTGGCTCGTCTACAATCTCACCGGGAATCACGTTACGGACGTCACCAACGCCTCCCGGACCATGCTCTACGACATCGAGGAGCTGTCCTGGGACCCAGAACTCCTCGAACAGTTCGACGTCCCCCGGTCGATACTCCCCGAGGTGCGACCGTCTTCAGACGCCGAGGTCTACGGCTACACCGACCCTGACGGCGTGTTCGGTGCGGAGATCCCCGTCACCGCGGCGCTCGGTGACCAGCAGGCAGCACTGTTCGGCCAGACCTGTTTCGACGCCGGCGACGCGAAAAACACCTACGGCACTGGCTCGTTCTACCTGACGAACACCGGCGAGGAAGCCGTCGACTCCGACCACGGCCTGCTCACGACGATCGCCTTCCAGCGGTCCGGTGAACCCGTCCAGTACGCGCTGGAAGGGGCCGTCTTCAGCACCGGCGCGGCGATCGAGTGGCTCGAAGACGTCGGGTTCGTCGACGACCCCGCAGAGACCGCCGCGCTCGCCCGGTCTGTCGATTCGACGGGTGACGTCTACGTCGTCCCGGCGTTCACCGGATTGGGTGCACCCCACTGGGACGGGCGAGCCCGGGGCACTATCGTGGGTATGACTCGCGGGACGAGAAAGGAACACATCGTCCGTGCGACCCTCGAAGCCATCGCCCACCAGACACGGGACGTCGCCGAAGCGATGGAGGCTGACGCAGGCGTGGAGACCACCGCCCTGAAAGTCGACGGTGGGGCGGTCAAGAACAACTTCCTCTGCCAGTTGCAGGCGGACGTCCTCGGCACCCGGGTGGTGCGCCCGGCGGTCGACGAGACGACAGCACTCGGTGCGGCCTACGCCGCCGGTCTCGCCGTCGGCTACTGGGAAACGCTCGAGGAACTCCGTTCGAACTGGCAGGTCGACCGCGAGTTCGAACCCGAGATGGCCGAGAGCGAGGCCGACCGGAAACACCGTCGGTGGAGTGACGCCGTCGAGCGCTCACTCGACTGGGCCGAGGAGTGACCCGGTCAGTCGACGGCCTGTCCACCGTCGACCGGGAGCGTGTGGCCGGTGACGTACGAGGCGTCGGACGAACAGAGAAGCGCCACCGCCCCGGCCATCTCCTCCGGGTCGGCGATGCGGTCCATCGGAACGTCTCGCATGGCCGAGGTGTCGAAATACTCCGTGAGCCCCGGTGCCCGTACTCGTGACGACACTCACTGACCTCGTCGAGGACTACCTGTTGCTGTGGATCCTGCTCTCTGTCGGACTGGGGATCGCCCTCCCGCGACTGGCAGTCGTGACCCGGGCGTCGACGCTGATCCTCGCGGTGATGATCGGGAGTATCTCGCTGACGCTCTCGGTCGAGCAGTTCCAGACGGTCGACGCGCGAGCGCTCGGACTCGTACTCGTCGGGCACGCGTCGATGCCGTTTCTCGCCTTCGGCATCGCCCGGTCGCTCGGGTTCTCACCGGCACTGACCGCTGGGTTCGTCGTCCTCGGGGCCGTGACACCGGAACTCGTGACGCCGGTGATGACCGAACTCGCCGGCGGTGACACGGCCCTCTCGTCGAGTTCCCTCGTCGTGATCGGTGTCGGGAGTGTCGTGTTCATCCCGGCCGTCGTGGGACTCCTCGTCGGCGGGATAAACGTCCCGACCGGACCGATCGTCGAACAGTTGGCCGTCGCCGTCGTCGCTCCGATGGTGGTCGCTGTCGGTGCCCGTGTCCGATACCCGGAGCGAGTCTCGCAGTACGACTCGTACTACTCGACCATATCGGCACTGATGGTGGTCCTGATCATCGGCGGTGTCACTGCCGCCAACGCTTCTGTCGTCCGGTCGAATACTGACCTCCTGGCTGCGGTCGGCGTCGGCGTCGTCGCGCTGAACGCAGTTGGATACGGCGTCGGATTCCTCGCCGGGAGCCGGAGTTCCCGTCCGACGCGTATCGCTTCGGTCCTCTCCGTCGGGATGCGTGATTTCGCCGTCGCGGCTGCGCTCGTCGTCGCGACCGGTCTCCCGACGATCGCCTCGTTGCCGGCTGTCGCGTTCGGCGTCGTCGAGATGGGAACCAGTGCCGGGCTCGCACGGTGGTTGTCGCAATCGAAGTGAGTGTCCCCGAAACAGCGGGACGGGAGTCGTGATATCCCGAAACAGCGGGACGGGAGTCGTGCTATGCTATAGTCGAATACCGTTTACGCGGTCGAAACCAGAAGCCGCTTCTCCACCGTGGAAAAGTCAGAATTCCGCAAATATCGCTTCGAGACCGCTCAGACGGTCGAGGACCGTGCACCGGTACCGCCGGTGATTGCGCTGGCGAGCGCGCCTTTCACGACGACTTCGTCGCCGAGTTGCGTCTCGCGGACGTCGGGGACGTTGGTCATCACGAGGTCTTCGAGTCGGTCGCTGATGGGATCGAGAATCCACTCGGGGTTGTTGAGCGTGACGGCGCCGCCGACGTAGATGACCAGCGGCGCGTAGGCGTGGACGATGTCCGCGACGCCGATGGCGTTATAGCGCACGACACGTTCGAGGACGTCTCGCGCGAAGTCGTCGCCGTCGTTGGCGGCCTCGAAGACGTCCACCGCCGAGTAGTCGGGGTCGTCGAAGTCGATCGCGGTGTCGACGGGGTCGCGTTCGTGGAGTTTCAGGGCGTATCGTGGGATGTTGTTGCCCGAGCAGTAGGCTTCCCAGTGACCGTCGATGCCACAGCCACAGGTCATGAAGCCGTCGGGGTCGACGGTCATGTGACCGGCCTCGCCCGCGTTGCCGTCCCAGCCAGTGAGGACGTTCCCATCGACGGCGACGCCGGCACCGATCCCGGAGGAGATGGTCAGATAGACCATGTCGTCCGGGTTGCGGTCGCTGTAGAAGCGCTCGCCGATGACGCCCGCAGTGGTGTCGTTGTGCAGATAGACGTTCTCGGACCCGACGAGGTTCGAGACCGGCCCCGTCAGCGGGATCGTGTCGATAGTGTCCGGCAGGTTCGCGGGGTCGCGGACGATACCTTCCGCCAGGTCCAGCGGGCCGAACGAGCCGATGCCGACGGCGCGGACGCCTTTCGGCCGGATGTCCGCCGCGTCACAGGCTTCCCTGAGAACCCCGAGGATCGCCTCGGTGACGGCGATGCCGGTGGGCCCCTGCGGAGTCGGTGCCGAGCGCATGGCGGCGACCTCCCCCGTCTCGTCCCCGACGACCGCGCGGACGTGTGTCGCACCGAGGTCGACGCCTGCGTAGGTGGCCATACGGTCAGGTGACGCCTGGCCCACTTAATTGCACATATTCGCCCCCGCCGACGCCGGAAGTGTCATACGGTCGGTTGTAACGATTGCCCGGTATCTCGCCGGGCGGTTCGGGCGAAATCCCGAAATGACTTACAACCGACCGTATCAGCGATCCCGACGGCCTGCCTCTTCCTGTGTGCGCTCGTGGACGGCCTCGTCGTAGACGATCCCGCGCTCGGCGTCCAGCGTGACGACCGACCCCGACCGGAGGTCGTCCGGGAGCGACGCAGCCGATATCATCGGGATGTCCAGTTCGCGCGCGACGACAGCGGCGTAGCTGGTCATCCCACCGTGACCGTCGACGATCCCGCCCAGCGACTCGACGTCGCCGACGAACTCGCCGTCGAAGCCGTCGGGGACCGCGAGGATCGCCCCCTGGGGGATCCCCGAGAGGTCGCCGTCCTCGGTCCGATGGAGTTCACCCGAGACGAACCCCTCGACGACCGACCGGCCCGTCGCTATCGTCTCGCTGGCCACGTGGACCTTGAGCATGTTCGCGGTGTCGACCCCTTCGAGTTCAGTCATCATCCCCGAGAGCACCACGACCGTGTCACCGCTCTCTGCGACCTCGACGTCCAGCGCCGACTGGACCGCGTTGTTGATGACTGCGTCGGCGCCCCCGTCCGTGTAGGGCGTGGCCACGGGGATGGTCCCCCACGAGAGCGCGAGTCGTCGCCGGACGCCCTCGCGGGGCGTGCAGGCGACGATCGGGATCGGCGGGCGGAACTTGGCGGCTTTGAGCGCCGTGTACCCGGATTCGCTGGCCGCGACGACGGCAGTGGCGTCGATGTCACGGGCGAGGAATCGCGCCGAGCGCGCCAGCGCGTCCGTCCGGGTCTGGTCGGCCGTCGGGACTCTGCGTTCGAGGTTCTCGGCGTACTCGGGGGACTCCTCGACGTCTCGCACGATGCGGTCCATCGTCTCGACGACACGGACGGGGTGGTCGCCGATGGCCGTCTCGCCCGAGAGCATGACCGCGTCGGTCCCGTCGAGGACCGCGTTGGCGACGTCGGACGCCTCCGCACGGGTCGGCCGGCGCTCGTGGATCATCGAGTCGAGCATCTCGGTGGCGGTGATGACCGGAACGCCCGCCTCGTGACACTGCCGGATGATCCGTTTCTGGATCATCGGGACGTCTTCGAGGGGACACTCGACGCCGAGGTCACCCCGGGCGACCATCACGCCGTAGGCGGCGTCGATGATCCCTTCGAGGTTCTCGACCGCGACGTCACGTTCGATCTTGGCGACGACCGGGATGTCGACGCCGCGCTCGTCGAGTGCGCCGCTGACGCGGTAGACGTCCTCGCCGTCGCGGACGAAACTCGCCGCGACGAAGTCGACCTCTTTCTCCGCTGCGACGTCCAGTTCGCGCTCGTCCTGTTCGGTGATCACCGGGAGACCGAGGTCGACACCGGGGACGTTGACACCCTTGCGCCCACCGAGTTCGCCGCCACTCGCGACGCGCGCGTGGACTGCCTCGCCCTCGACGGACTGGACCGTCAACTCGATGCGGCCGTCGTCGAGCAAGACTGTGTCCCCTGCTTCGACCGATGCGATGCCGTGGGAGAGACCGACCTCCTCGGGCGTCGCCTCCTCGCCGGGGACGAGTCGGACCGTCGATCCGGTCGTCAGTTCGACCGGTTCCGCCAGCGGGGCGGTCCGTACCTCCGGTCCGGGGAGGTCGAGCATCGTCGCGACCGGCCGGTCGGTCGCAGAGTCGACCGCCTCGATCCGGTCTATCAACTCTCGCCGGTGTTCGGCCGTGCCGTGACTCGCGTTCATCCGGGCGACCGACATCCCCGCTGCTGCCAGTGACTCGATAGTCGAACGCGAGTCCGAGGCCGGGCCCAGCGTGCAGACGATCTTCGCGTTTCGCATCAGTCCCGTCCTCCGCCGCTGTGCGTGGTCGCTGTCTTCATGGACCCGGCTACCGCCGGGAGAACCAAAAGGTTAGCCACCCGCTCCGGGAGACCGAGACGGCTACCGTCCCCGAAGTTTACCGGGAGATTCCCGACTGCTCGCCTTCGGCGACGACCGACTCGACTTCTTCGGGCGTCACCAGCGCGATGTCCCCGGGGACGGTCCGCTTGAGCGAGGCCGTCGCGGCGCCGTAGGCCAGGGCTTCGGGAACCGTTCCACCATCGTGATAGCGCGCGAGGAACCCGCCGACGAACGCGTCGCCCGTCCCCACCGTATCGTAGTCGTCGGCCTCGAAGACACCCTGTTCGAACACCTCGCCACCGGCGAGAGCGAGCGACCCATCGCTCCCGCGCGTGACGAGCACGACTTCGAAGTCGAACGCCTCGTCGAGGCCGCGAGCGATCGTCTCCGCGTCGCCTTCGCGACCGAGAACTGTGCGAGCGTCCCGCTCTGCGACGACCAGAATATCGACGTCGGGAAAGAGCCCTTCGAGCGTCTCACGGGCCTCGGCCGGGGTCCAGAGCTTCGAGCGATAGTTCACGTCGAAGACGGTCGTCGTCCCGCTCTCGCTGGCGAGTCCGAGCAGGTCCGCGGTCGTCGCCAGGATGCGCTCCGAGAGTGCGGGGGTGATACCTGTCGTGTGAAAGAGGTCGGCGTCGGCGACGAGTCCAGTGTCGAGTTCGGCCGTCGCGGTCGTCGTGACCGCCGAATCGGCACGGTCGTAGATGACGTCCGTACCGCGGGGGGTGCCGCCGAACTCGACGTAGTACGTACCCATCCGTGCGTCCTCGTCCCAGACCACGTCCGCGTCGACACCGTGGGAACCGAGTTCGGTCGTCACTCGCCGGCCCAGCGGCGAGTCGGGCAGTTTCGAGAGCCAGGTCGCATCGAGGCCGAGTCGCTGGGCGGCGACGGCGACGTTGGACTCCGCGCCGGCGACGTGGACGTCGAACTGGTCGACGCGTTCGAGACGGTCGTGGCCGGGCGGGGAGAGTCGCAACATCGATTCGCCGAACGTGACGAGGTCGGTCATACCGCCCAATCTGACTGGCCGGGGCTTAAAAGGCGCGGACGAGCGGTCTCGCGGCGGAGACAGTCGGCCCGGCGGCGTATTTTCACGCTCGCTAATCACTACAAAAACTTTTGTGTTATCATTAGTGAACAGTAGGGGTAGGTCGACGGTGCCACCGGCGGGAGGTAGCCGGACGTTCGGTTACCGGGGTTCGGTGCCGTCGACGAAGGACGGGTCATATACATATGAGCAGCGAGGACACGACAGAGTCGGACGGGAGTAATCCGGTCACGGGCGTGATCAGAACGTTGACGCCCGATTTCATCAGGAAGCGGTTCGCACTGAAGTTCGTCATCGTACTCCTGATGATGGGCATCGCCATCATGGCGCTGGGCGCGTACGGGACCGCCCAGATCACGTCCGAGACCGAAGACCGGATACAGAACGAGTACAGCGGGCTCGCGGTCCAGGAACAGAACGTCGTCTCGGAGTGGCTGGACCAGAATCGCGTCTCGACGCGGTTGATGTCGGGCGAGGAAAACACCTGGACCAGCAACGACAGCGTGGCTATCTCCGAGGCTGCGCGGAGCAGGCAGGCCAACACGGACGTCTCTTCGATCTACGTCTTCGAGGGACTCGGTGCAAGTGCGGAGGTCGTCGGGGGCACGCAGTCACAACCCGGGACGCGACTGGCGGAGTTACCCCAGCGATGGGCGCTGACCCGGGAGTACGATAGCGACTCGCAGGTCCACGTCTCGACCGTGTACAGGTCCAACGGTGTCCCTGTCGTCGGGTTCGCGAGCCGCGTTCCGGACAGTGACCGATACGTCCTCGTCGAGGCGTCGTTGCGGAGCGTCGCAGACCTGTTCCGCGGTCAGGAACGGGCGAGCGGTGGGTTCACGCTCCTCGTCAATCAGAGCGGCACCGTCCTCATAGACGAGCGGAGCGAAACTGCCGACGCCGAAACAGACCTGACGCTGACGCAGTACGGCAGCGGTGAAGCTCGCGAGCCTATCGACCTCGCAGGCGAGCTCTCTCAGGAACCCAGCGGTGTGATCAACGAGATGCCCGCCAGCGCCGGCATTATCGACGAACCCTACACGGTCGGGTACGCACCGGTCATCGTCTCGAACGGTCCGGCCGACAACTGGGCCGTCCTCGTCCACGCGCCGCGCTCGGAAGTCTTCGGATTCGCACAGACGGTCCAGACCTTCGGCCTGCTGACGACCGCCGCCGCCGCCCTGCTCATCGTGGTCATCGGTGCCGTCCTCGGCTACAACACCTCGACGTCTATCAACCGGCTCAGAGACAAGACCGAGGAGATGGAGGAAGGCAATCTCGAGGTCGAGATCCACTCCGAGCGTATCGACGCCATCGGTCGCCTCTACGACGGCTTCGCGGAGATGCGCGACGCACTCAGCGAGCAGATAGAGGAGGCAGAACAGGCTCGCAAGGAGGCAGAGGTCTCCCGGGCCGAGGCCATGGAGATGAGCAACTACCTCCAGGAAAAGGCCGAGGAGTACTCGGAGATCATGCAGGCGTGTTCGCGGGGTGACCTCACCCGCCGGATGGAACCCGAAGGGGAAAACGACGCGATGGACCAGATCGC
>ENA-ORDC01000465-ORDC01000465.1-marine-metagenome-genome-assembly--contig:-NODE-465-length-39953-cov-9.117138_pt1 | contig 39953 bp, 38 predicted proteins | sample MGYA00237783_ERZ508515 | MGnify/ENA primary metagenome ERZ508515 (study PRJEB26186, sample SAMN06268792) | marine metagenome | isolation source: Eden Landing Ponds, San Francisco, CA, USA | place... | reverse complement strand
GTCGCCGTCGCCGACCAGGTCGAGGACCCCGACCAGACGACCGGCGTCGTCGAACGCCGCGTGACGCGCGTCGTCACGCCCGGCACGCTCACCGAGGACGAACTCCTGGGGAGTGCCGACAACAACTTCGTCGCCTGCCTGACCGCCGATGGAGCAGGGGCAGGTGGAGACGTCGACTCCGATGGAAACGAGCGGGAGCGCTACGGCCTGGCGCTGCTCGACGTCTCGACCGGCGACTTCTACGCGACGAGCACCGCTCGACGGGAGACCGTCCGGGACGAACTCGGTCGGTTCGGGCCGGCGGAGGCGATCGTCGCCCCGGACGCACCCACGGACGTCTTCGCGGACGACTGCATGGTCTCTCCCTACGAGCGGCGAGCGTTCGAGCGCGGTCCCGCCCGCGACCGGGTCGACGCCTACTTCGGCGACCCCGACCGGGTGCTGGCCGACGAGGTCCAGGTCCGGGCCTGTGGCGCGTTGCTCGCCTACGCCGAGTACACGCGCGGCGGCCTCGCACCCGAGGACGCCCGCTCCGGGCTCGTCGACCCCGAGGAGGTCGACAGCAGTACCGCGGAGCGTGACCACGACGCCCGTCTGGACTACATCAACCACCTGACGCGCTACGACCCCAGAGAGTACCTCCTGCTGGACCGGGTCGCGCTGGAGAGTCTGGAGATCTTCGACGCGCGAGCGGTCCACGGCCACGAGAGCCGCACACTCGTCGAGGTGGTCGACGAGACGGCCTGTGCGCTGGGTCGACGGAAACTCGACGACTGGCTCCGGCGCCCGCTCCTGGACGAGGGGCGCATCGCGGCCCGGCACGACGCCGTCGCGGAACTCGTCGCCGCGCCGCAGGTTCGCGAACGTCTCGCCGACCTGCTCTCGTCGGTGTACGACCTCGAACGGCTGGTCTCGCGGGTCTCGCGGGGTCGGGCGACCGCCCGCGACCTGCGGTCGCTCCACGACACGCTCGCGGTCGTCCCCGAGGTGAAAGCGACGCTGGCCGACGCGAGCGTAGATACTGACACCCTCACCGATGCCGACGCGAGCGTGGACACCGACGCCAGCGTCGACCGACTCGACCGCTTGCGCGAACGGCTGGACTCGCTCGAAGACGTCCGGGAACTGGTCGACGACGCGGTCCGGGAGCAGCCTGCGGCGGAACTCACCGAGGGGGGCATTCTCAAACCGGAATGGGACGGCGAACTCGCGGACCTGCGGGCGACAGAGCGTGACGGGAAATCGTGGATCGACGACCTCGAAGCCACCGAGCGCGAACGGACGGGGATCGATTCGCTGAAAGTCGGTCACAACACGGTTCACGGCTACTACATCGAGGTGACCGACCCCAACCTCGACAGCGTGCCCGACTCCTACCAGCGCCGCCAGACGCTCAAGAACTCCGAGCGGTTCGTCACACCCGAACTCAAAGAGCGGGAAGACGAGATCATCCGCGCCGAGCGCCGGGCCGACGACCTGGAGTACGAACTGTTCTGTGAGGTGCGCCGGTCCGTGGCCGACGAATCCGAGCGGATCCAGGCGCTGGCCGACAGACTCGCTCGACTGGACGCGTTCGTCTCCTTCGCGTCAGTCGCCGCGAAGTTCGACTACACCCGGCCCGACGTCGGCGCCGGCGAGTTCGACGTCGTGGACGGGCGCCATCCGGTCGTCGAGCGGACCGAACAGCGGTTCGTCCCCAACGACGCCCGGTTCGACGACGAGTCGTTTCTCGCGGTGATCACCGGGCCGAACATGAGCGGGAAATCGACGTACATGCGCCAGGTCGCCCTGATATCGGTGCTGGCCCAGGCGGGGAGTTTCGTTCCCGCGGCCGAGGCGCGCCTGCCCGTCGTCGACCGCGTGTTCACGCGGGTCGGCGCGAGCGACGATATCGCCGGCGGGCGCTCGACGTTCATGGTCGAGATGACCGAACTCGCGACGATCTGTCGCCACGCCACCGAGGACTCGCTCGTGTTGCTGGACGAGGTCGGCAGAGGGACGAGCACCGCCGACGGGTTCGCGATCGCCCGCGCGGTCACGGAACACCTCCACGACGAGGTTGGCGCGACGACGCTGTTCGCGACCCACCACCACGACCTGACCAGCGTCGCCGAGGACCTGGCGGGTGTCGTCAATCTCCACTTCGAGACCGACCCCTCGGGCGATGGGGTCGAATTCGACCACGCGGTCGCACCGGGCGCCGCCAGCGCCTCCTACGGCGTCGAGGTGGCGAAGATGGCCGGCGTTCCCGAGTCCGTCGTCGAGCGCTCTCGGGCCGTGCTCGACGCCGACAGAGCCGCCGACGAGGGTGACAGGATGTCCGACGAGGGTGACGGGGCGTCCGACGAGGACAGAGCGTCCGTCGGCGCTGGCGGGGCTTCGGACACAGCGGCCCCGCGGACGAACGGGCACGCCGAGGGAGACGCTACAGACGGACAACGGGGAGACGCGGTCGACGACGGTCCGGCCGGTGGTGTGACCGATCACAGTTCGGCCAGTGGTGTGAGCGACGACCGGGGGGTCGAACTCGACGACGAGACGGCCAGACGGCTCCTCGCGGAACTCGACGAACTCGACGTCGCGACGATGACGCCGCTGGAGGCGATGAACGCGCTGGCCGAACTCAAGGCGAGACTCGACGACTGACTGTCGAGGCCGGGGTCATAGTGGTTGTTGTAGCGATTTACCGGGACGCGCCGACCCCTGGGTCGGCGGTATCCGGAAATAATCTACAACAATCACTATCACTCGTCGTCGGCTGTCCCGGTGCTCTCGCCGGCCCCGGTGGTGTCGGCGGTCGGTTCGAGCGCGACGAACTCCAGGCCCCGTTCGGCGAGCAGACGGCGCGCCCGGTCGGTCACGGAGGGTGCGACGAGGATCCCCCGGACCTCGGTCTCGGCGTGCATGTCGCGTTCGAGCGCGTCGACGTAGCGGCCGAGCTGGCCGACGGCGTCGGGACCGACCCGCCGGCGTTTCAACTCGACGACCACCGTCCGGCCGTCGCGGTCCTCGCCGTAGACGTCGACGGCGCCCGCGGGCGTCGAGCGCTCGGTCGCCAGCGGCGAGAAGCCGTCCTCGACCAGGTCCGGGTCGTCGAGCACCCGCTCGCGGAGGTCTGCTTCCGTGCCCGAAAGCGAGAGGTCGCGCTCGTCGGTCAGGTCGAACGCACCGACGTGGAGCACCGACTCGAACCGAACCACGAGACGCTCGTCGGGCGTCTCGCGCTGGCTCTCGACTATCAGTCGCTCTCTGCCCGTGCCGTCACTTCCCTCGCCGTCGGCGAGTCGGACCTCGTGTTCGCAGTCGGGCGGTTGCCAGTTCACGGGCTGTTGACCCTCGTCGGTGTGAACCAGCGCCGACCCGTCGGGTTTGAGCATCAGGTGGCGCTCCCCGGGGCCGAGCGTACTCGACGCTCGCCCCTCGTAGTCGACGGTACACGACCCGACCACCGTGACGACCGCAGCCGCCGCGATCCCGCGGGTGACGAGGTCGTGAGCGGCCGCGTGGTCGGGGCGAGTCAGCGTCTCGACGGCCGGCTGCTCCTCAGACACACCAGCGGGTTGGCCACCGACGCCTAAAAACCGCCCGTCACGGGGGCGGCTTGCCCTCGCACTCGCTGGACCGGTCCGCCGGGTGCCAGACCGTCCTCCTGGCGTCCGGATGGCGCGCGAAGAAGGCTCGCAGATAGTCCTCGGCCATCGATCGGGTGAGAAGTCCTGCGTCGACGGCGTCCCCGAGTATGCCCCTGGCAGTCGTGACGTCCCGGTCGAGCAGTCGGGCAGTGTCGGCGTCTGTCACGGGGACCAGCACCTGTCCTCGTCGTCCCCCGTGTCCGTCGCTGTCACCGGCCGGGACAGCGAGCGACCACACGAGATAGGTGGTCTCCTCCCCGTGGACGAACAGTGCTTCGTCGGCCGCCCGGAGCATCCGGAGGACGCCGACGGCGTCGACACCCTCGACAACGGGATATGAGTCCGGCGGGTCCGGAAACCCCGCCTCGAAGACGGCGAGGGCGTCCCAGTGTGTGCGAACGCAGTCGTACCTGCCCCCGGCGGTCGGGACGGCGTGGAGTGCGCGGTGTCCCACGACGGACCGGAGTGGTCACTCCCTGTCGGATAAACCTGTGCAGCGACCCGGGCTTGCGGGTGGTACAGCGCGTGCTCAGACTATCGGTCCCAGCACCGCGAAGACGACCAGCAGGTAGTACAGCGAGATCGCGACGAGGACCACGCCGGTGACGACGTTGACGAGTCGGCGGTTGCCCGTCAGCGCTCCGAGCACGCGGTCGCGGACGGGTTCGGAGGCGACGGCAAACGCGAGCAGCGGCGTCGCCATCCCGAGGCCGAAGACGCCGAAGTTGGCCAGACTGGAGACGGGGTCGGCGAAGAGAAACGACCGGGCGAAGAAGACGGCGACGAACCCCGGGTTACAGGGCAGGACGATGGCTCCGAAGAAGGCGCCGTAGGCAAAGGCCGACAGCGAGGGATAGCGCGTCTGTGGCGGTTCGGCCGTCGGTAGCCGCTCCCACGGGTGAACACCGGCGACGAGCGCCGCGCCCAGCACCGCCAGCAGCGCGAACGCGACCGGCGAGACGACTTCGACGACGCCGGTCAGCGAGGCCTCCAGTACCGTGGAGAAGACGACTCCGACCGCACCCATGAACGCGATGACACCCAGCGCGACGAGGACGCCGAGCACTGCCACGGAGGGGGCGTCCTCGTCCTGATTCGAGAGGAAGGCCAGGAAGCCGGGATAGAGGGGTACGACACACACCGCCGTCAGCGGCGTCGCCAGGCCGTTGAGGTACGTCACCCACAGCGTCGCGAGCAGTCCCATGTCAGCAGTTGCCCGCGGTCGCCTCGATCTTCGGAATGCCGACGTTCCCGCGGCCGGCGAAGAAACTCGACCCGCCACCGGGACAGGCGACGACGACCGGCGTGCTCGGCGCGTTCGTCACCGTCGTTCCGAACGCACTAACCAACGACTGGACCATCTCGTCGGGTGCGACCACGTACCGCCAGTCGAAGCCGTTCTCGTCGGCGTGGTTCCGCACTTTTTCGGCGTCCTCGTTGGGGTCGATGTTGACGTTGATCTTCACGATACCGTCGTCCAGCCCTCTGAGTTCTTCCTGCTTTCGCTGACATTTGGGACACCACACCGCGAAGGCCTGCAGCACGACCGGCATGTCGAAACTGTCGACGGTGAGCGTCTCGTCGCGACGAACCGGCGAGAACTCGACCGAGCGCCAGGCCGTCTCGCTCGCCGCCGTGGGCTCTGGGCCCTGCACAGACGGGGCCGTCGTCGTCTCCCCGGGCATCGGCGTCTGCTCCTCGGTCGCACTGTTCCCCATGGTCGTCGCCTGCGAATCACCCACCATTCCCTCGGCGGTCGGTGTGGCTTCGCTCCCGCTACTGTCTCCGGCAGGTGCCCCGTCGTCTCCCGATCCCAGGCACCCGGCGACGACCGCCGCTCCGAGTCCACCGGCGGCCGCGAGTACCTGCCGGCGCGACTGGCGAGGCGAGTGGTCGTCCGTCACGCGTTCGTTCGCGTTTCCCATGTCACGAGCGTCACAGGAGGTACGGTTAACCGTTGTTCAAAATTCGATCGGTATTCGTTCGACTTCCGGCCCGAAATCGCTTCTCGACGGCGATCTTGCACACCGTGCGGACAACCGACCGGTGCGCACGACCGCCAGCGGATCGGTGTCGCCCGGTTGCTGGTCGGTATCGCCCGGTCGTTAGTCGGTGTCGACGAGTTTCTGGAGCGGGACGAGCCGGTGCGCTACTTCGGGTCTGGTGTAGCCCGAGGACTCTTCGGTGACGCCGGCGGTGTAGACGGTCACTCGCTGCTGGAGGACGTGTGGTTCGCCCTCGTTGTTGTGAATGACGTCCACAGAGCGCCAGGCCTGGTCTTGCATGCACGGCCGAAGACCCGCCGTCGGCTTAGGCGTTCCGCGGGCGGAGACCACCGGTCGGGTTCGAGCGGTGCCGACAGTGTGTCACGGGACGTACGGGACGACTGTCGTGACGCGTGGTCACTCGACGAGTTCGACGCCAGTTACTTCGAACCGGGCGCCACCGTCTTCGCTCTCACAGACGTCGATGTCCCAGCCGTGGGCGTCGGCGATCTCCCGAACTATCGCGAGACCGAACCCGGTCCCGTCGTCGGAGGTGGAGAAGCCGCTCTCGAAGACGTGCTCGCGGTCCTCGGGAGCGATCCCCGGGCCGTCGTCGGCGACGTACAGTCCGTCCTCGAGCGGGCCGACTCGTACCGTGACGTCGTTGCCTCCGTGCTCGACGGCGTTTCGAAAGAGGTTCTCCAGGAGCTGTCTGAGGCGCCCTTCGTCGGCCAGTATGGTCGCGTGGACGTCGACCAGCAGGGTCGCGTCCTCGGTCTCGACGGTCTCCCAGCCCCCCTGGATCACGTCGGGGAGTGCGACGGCTTCGAGGTCGGTCACGCGGTCGCCCTGCCTGGCGAGGCTCCGCAGGTCGGTGACGAGACGCTCCATGCGGTCGACTGCACGCTCTCCACGCTCGAAGTGTTCGGCCTCACCCGTGCGCTCGGCCAGTTCGAGGGCGCCCCGCAGGACGGTCAGCGGGTTGCGGAGGTCGTGGCTGACGACGCTCGTGAACTCTTCCAGGCGTTCGTTCTGCCGTTCGAGCTCTCGCTGATGCTCCTTGCGTTCGGTCACGTCCTGGGAGACGGCCATCCCCGCGGTGACGTCTTCGTCGCCGATGGGCAGCGTGTGGACCCGGTAGTGGTTGCCGTCCAGACTCTGCTCGAACGTGTGCTGTTCACCCTCGAGTGCCGCACGGTAGTGTGTCTCGATCTCCTCGGCGATGTCTTCGGGAAAGAGCTCGTGTGGCGTCGCACCTTCGATGTCCTCGGCGGTCAGCCCGACCGCTGATAGCCCTTCGCCGCCAGCGAGTGTGTACCGCAAGTCCTCGTCGAACGTGAAGACGCCGCCGTTGGGGAAGTTGTCGATCAGCGTCCGGTAGCGCTCGGTGGTCCGCTGGAGTTCCAGCTCGCGTTCGAGTCGGTCGCTCACGTCCCGGGTCGTCCCCAGAACGAGTTCCTCGCCGTCGACAGTCATCCGGGTCAGCCGGAGTTCGACCACGTCCGCCTCGGGGACGATCCCCGGTTCGAGGTCGATGCGGACCTCGTCGGCATCACCGTCTCCGACGGTGTCGACCCCCGCCTCGATCGCCGTCACCTCGGTTTCCGAGAGCACCCCCGTCTCGGCGAGATAGGAGAGTGGCTGGTCGATCCAGTCGTCGGCCAACACCGCACTTGTGTCACCGATGCGGTAGTTGACGAACCGCATCCGGTAGTCGGCGTCGATCACGTAGACCCCCTCGGCCATCGTCTCGACGACCGCACGATGCCAGTCCACGTCGGTTTCGTCGGCCCGGTCGGTCTCGTCGGCCTGCTCGGCGTCGTCTGACGCCACTGGTGACTCGTGGGCAGTCACTCGCTCACCTGCTGCCCGCTGGGCGGCCACCCGTTCGACCGCCTTGCGCACGCGATTTGCCAGCAACACGTACTGTTCGGTCCCGGCCCCTTTCTGCACGTAATCGGTAACGCCGGCCGAGATCGCGTCCGCGGCGACTTCCTCGGAACCCTCACCGGTGAACAGGATAAACGGGAGGTCGGGATACTCGTTCCGAACGGCGTCGAGAAAGCGCAATCCGTCCAGTCCGGGCATCTGGTAGTCGCTGACGACACAGTCGATCCCTGCAAGCCGGTCGAGCGCCGCTCTCGGGTCGTCCTCGGTCGCGACCGACAGTCCCTCGTCTGCGCGTTCGAGTCGCTCGCTCGCGACCGCGAGAAACTCGGTCTCGTCGTCGACGTGCAGGACGCTGATCTCGTCAGTCGACTCTTCCATGTGAGTCCGTTCCATCTCCGTATGGCGCGAAATGTTATAAAACGTGACGAGGGATGCCGCCCGTCACAGGTCCAGTTTCGACACTGCGGGCGCGGTCGTCAGTTCCGTGGCCGGAGCGTGAACGACTTCGTCTCCCTGTCTTCACCGTAGTAGGCCCGGGCGAGCGCCGACGAGTCACCGCCTGCCTGCTCGTCTCCGGACGCTGTGTCGACGACGGCGCTGTCGACAGTCCGCACCGGGACAGTGACGGTCAGTGGGGCGGTGTCGAACGGGTACGGGTCGACGACAAACGCCTCGTCGTCGTCGGTTTCTCGGTCGCCGTCTCCACCGGCTCGCGTTATCGAGAGTGACTCGCTGCCGTCGGTCGTCGGTACCGGCCCGACCTGGCCGTAACCGGGCGGCGAGTCGGTGATACAGAACGCCAGCGAGAGTGCGTCCCACGCCTGGAGGCGACAGTAATCGTCCCAGAGCCGCCCGTCCGGGTCCTCGGGCACCCGGTCGGGTTCGTGCATCGCCGAGAGCGTCGCGTCGTCGGCCGCCGACAGGACCTGTGCGGGGTCGGTTTCGTCTCTGTTTCTCCCACGTTCGTCCTCGGCCGTCAGGAGGTCGTCGAGCAGCTGTCGCTGGCGCCGCTGTTCGCGCTCGACGAACGCCTCGAATGCAGGTGGCGTGTCGGGCCACTCCGGAGAGAGGCCGTAGCGCTGGTTTCGCAGGCCAGCCCCGTGAAGCGAGACGAGCAAGCCGGCATACGGGTCGAGGTCGACGACGGCGTCGATACCCTCCTCGTAGAGGGGGACCCACGGGTCGGCGGGCATCCCGCGGAAGTCCACCGGCGAGCCGTCGTCGCCGAGTCGCGGCCGGCGGTCGTAGGCCTCCCAGCCGACGTCGTGGCAATAGGCGGCGACGACCAGCGACTCGAAGGGGTCGGGGCGAGCGACCGCTCCACCCCAGTGGTCGGCGAACTGTCCCGCCAGGTCGGCGTGGTCGGGCTGGGTGACGAACTGGTAGCGCTCCCCGAGGTCGACGACGATCACGACTGCCCGTTCGCCCCCGCCCCCGAAAGCTTCACCGGCCGCCGGGTCGCTGGCGGGTGAGGAGTGACAGTGATCGTTGTAGAACTCGACGAGCGTCGAGCGGACAGTTCACGTCGGCAGGGGTCACACACGACGAGCGCTGGTTTCCGGGAGGCCAAGGTTCACCTCCCTGGCACCCGCGTGGCCGGTATGACGTATCGAGCGGGCGTCGTCGGTAGCGGCGGCGTCGCGGGCATGGGCATCTACGACGGCAGCGACGCGGACATCGGCGACGACCCGGTCGACGCGAGCCACGCGGGCGGCTACGCCACAGTCGAGGACGTCGAACTCGTCGCCGTCGCCGATATCGACGCGGACGCGCTGGAGCGGTTCGGCCGAGCGTGGAATATCCCCGAGGAGAACCGGTATCTCGGGCACGAGGCGATGCTCGACGGGACGGACCTGGATATCGTCTCGGTCTGTACCCCGTCGATGCTCCACCGGGAACACGTTGAGGACGTCGCCACGATGGGGGATCCCGAGGTGATCTGGTGTGAGAAACCCGTCGCCTGCTCCGTGACCGACGCCGAGTCGATGGTCGAGACCTGCGAGGGGGCGGGCGTCGAACTCGTCGTGAACCACTCCCATCGATTCCTCCGGCAGAACCAGCGCGTGCGGGCAGCTATCCAGGACGGACTCGTGGGCGACGTGCAGTCGGTCACCTCGGGGAGTCCGATGGAGCTGCTGCGCGTCGGCACTCACGTCGTCGACCTCTCGCTGTACCTGCTTGACGCGCGGGCGGAACTCGTCGCGGGTCACGTCACCGGGGCGAACCAGGCCGCCGAGCACCTCACCGACGACGAGATCGACGACGCCGCCACGGGTGGCTTCTTTACCCTCGATTCCGGGACGTTCGTCACCTACGACGGCACCGCCCGCCGGGACGTCTCCACGTTCCACCACCGGATCAACGGCACCGAGGGGCGACTCGTCCGCGCCGAGGACGGCTGGCGCTACTGGGATTCCTCGGGTGGGGGTCACGAGGAACGAGAACCGCCGACCGGCGGGTACGACGACGACCACGAGCAGTCGTTCGTCAACGCCGTCTCGCACGCAGTCGAGCTGATCGAAGGTCGGGCGGAGAACGTCTCGCCCGGGGAAGCGGCCGCCGAGACACTGGCAGTACTCGTCGGCTTCTACGTCTCACACTACACCGGCGGGCAGGTGTCGGTCCCGCTGGACCGACCCCTCGAAGACGTGACGATCACCTCGTGGTGAGGCCGGTACTGCAGAGACCCCGTCCCGATGACGTCTCCGACGCCGTGGGCGAGTTCGCAGCGACAGTCTTCGAGGAGTGAGACCGACCGCTCCCGACAGGCCGCTCAGTCCACGGTGAGATGGTCGTCCGCGCTGATTGTCACCCGGTCCCGGATGTCCCGCGAGGAGCGCCCGACGAGCAGTTCGAACTCGCCGGCCTCGACAGTCCAGACTTCCTCGTCCTCGTCGTAGAAGGCGAAGTCACGGAGGTCGAGATCGCAGGTCACCGTTCGCGACTCGCCGGGGTCGACGTCGACGGCTTCGAAGGCCCCGAGCTCTCTCGGGGGGCGCTCGACGCTCGCATCGACGTCGCGGACGTAGACCTGGACGACTTCGCGGCCCGGTCGGTCGGAAACGTTCTCGACGGGGACGGAGACGCCGACTCCGGAGTCGACGTCGCCCTCGATCTCGGCGTCGCCGTAGGCGAACTCGGCGTAGGAGCCCCCGTGACCGAACGGGAACAGGGGGTCGATGCCGTCGGCGTCGAATCCCCGATACCCGACGAAAACCCCCTCGTCGTAGTGGACGCGTCCGTCGACGCCAGGATACCGACGCTCCTCGCCGGTCGGGTAGTCGTCGAGGCGCCGACCGAAGGTGACGGGGAGGCGGCCACCGGGGTCGGCGTCGCCGTAGAGCACGCTGGCGGCGGCCTCGCCGTGGGCCTGGCCCTGGTACCACCCAACCAGGATGGCGTCGACGTCGGCCGCCCAGGGCATCCTGACCGGACCCCCCGTATTGCAGACGACGACCGTCTCCTCGGCGACGTCGGCGACCCGGCCGACGAGTTCGTCCTGTTCGCCCGGGAGCCACAGCGAGCGGTCGGCCGTCTCGGTGGCGGCGTCCTGGACGAAGACGACGGCGACGTCCGCCGACCGTGCGGCCGCGAGCGCCCTGGGCAGGGACGCATCGTCCGCGTCGCCGTCGCGCCCGTCGTCACCGAGACCGAGGCGCCCGAGCAGGCCGCCGACCATCTCGGGCTCTTCGACCCGCGGTATCCCGCGAGCGAAGCGGACGTCGCCTGCGGCGCGCTCGCACATTCCCGAGAGCGGGTCCGTGGCGCGACCGGGGTCGACCTCCGAACTCCCGCCACCGCCGACCTTGGCCGTGTCGGCGTTCGGACCGATCACGGCGACCTCGGCGTCGTCTGCGAGCGGGAGCGTGCCGTCCTCGTTTTGCAGGAGGACGGTCCCGAACTCGGCGATCTCGCGCGTGAGGTCGTGGTGGGCAGGCGCGTCGAGTTCGCCCGCCGGCTGGTCGCCGTCCAGCATACCGAATCGGTCCATCTGGCCCAGCACCCGGCGGACCTTCTCGTCGAGGAGTGACTCGCCGACGCTCCCCCGTGTGACGGCCTCGCGGAGCGGGGCGTCGAAGGGACTGTCGAGCATCAGATTGGGGTTGTCGGCGTCGGGGATCCACGGCGTCGTGAGGGTGTCCGCGATAGCCTGTTTCGGGAGCGAATCGGGCAGTGACTGCAGGAGGCCGTCGACGGGCATCTCGCGGACGTGCCACTCGTACATCGGGACGCCGGGCATGTCCAGGTCGAGGCCGGCGCGGGCCGCGGCCACGCCGTCGGAGGTGGCCCACCAGTCGCTGACGACGAACCCCGAGAAATCCCACTCGTCTTTGAGCACGTCCGTGAGCAGGCGGCGGTGTTCGGTCATGTACGTCCCGTTGACGCGGTTGTAGGCGGCCATGACGGAACCGACGTCGGCGTCTTTCACCGCACGTTCGAAGGCGGGGAGATAGATCTCTCGCAGCGCACGCTCGCCGACCTCGCTGCTGGCGTGGTGGCGGCCGAGTTCCTGGTTGTTGGCGACGAAGTGTTTGACCGTCGCGGCGACGCCCCCGGACTGGACGCCCTCGATGGAACCCGCACCGATCGCGGCGGCGAGTTCGGGGTCCTCGCTGTAGTACTCGAAGGCCCGCCCGCACTGGGGGACACGGATTATGTTGACGCCCGGTGCGAGGACGACGTCGTGGCCCGCGCCGCGGACCTCGTTGGCGAGGGCGCGACCGAACTCGCGGGCGAGGTCGGTGTCCCACGTGGCCGCGAGTGCGATAGACGACGGGAACGCCGTCGAGGTGTGCGAGCGCACGCCGGTGGGGCCGTCGACGAGGCCCATCGACGGGATATCGAGGCGTTCGACGGCCGGGAGGTAGCCGGTGGCGTCGTCGATCGGGTCGACGCCACCGTGGACGAGCGCGATCTTCTCGTCCAGCGTGAGGCGGTCGACGAGCGCGTCGACGCGGTCGGCGTCGTAACTCGCGGGTGGTGCGTCGGCCGCAGTGTGAGTGGGGTCTGTGTCGGACATCGTGGTGACGTGGACGGTCGTGGCGACGTCGGGCCACGACGACCGGGTTTCTGTCACGGCGGTCGTACGCGGCGGCTTTACGTGTTTCTCACGATACCGGAGCGGTGGCGCACGCTGGCTCGCGCGTTCATGCGCGAGTCGTAGCCGTGCGAGGGATGAGTGAGCGACGAAGGAGCGAGCGAATCGGCTGGGGAGGCGTGTGGTTGTCTGCGGCGCTGTGCGGTGCCCTCCTGGTGGATTGAAAGGGCGAGGCGCGCTCGCGCTTGTTTAGTCGTCTGCGCGACCTCTATCCGACTGAGCGAAGCGAAGGAGGATATGTCGCGCAGCGACCGCGAGCGGGACGAGGGCTTTCAGCAGGCCCTGTGAGTCGTGGCTGCGGTGACTGTGAGCGAGCGGGACGAGGGCTTTCATCCCATGACGTCGGATGTAGTCGCGGAAACTGTGCTGATCGGAATTGCCACACCGACATCCTCTCCCCCACGTCGCCCCGTAACCCTGAAACGGCTCGTCGCCGAGGGACGGGTATGGACCAGCGGACGCGGGCCTACGCGGCGAGCGGGGCGATAGTCGTGATCTTCCTGTTCGTCCAGCTGGGCGCGCTCGCACTCGTCGGCCCGTTCGAGTCGGCCGGCTACCAGGCCGTCGACAACCCGGACAACCCGGTCAACAGCCTCGTCTACGTCGTCGCGATCCTCGTGATGACCGGCGTGATGCTCGCGGTCATCAAGTTCGGCCTGGAGTGGATCCTCCGGGCGCTGATGGTCTTTGCCGGTGCGTACATCAGTCTGTTCGTCCTCCGGGTCGTGATCCCGCCGGTCGTCACGGTTCCCGTGGGCGGGTTCGGCATCAACCTCGTCGCGTGGCTGATCGCCGCGGGACTGGGCGTGGCACTGTGGGTCTACCCCGAGTGGTACGTCGTCGACGCCGCCGGGGTCGTCATGGGCGCGGCCGCGGCCGGCCTCTTCGGGATCAGTTTCGGCGTCCTGCCGGCACTCGTCCTCCTGGTCGTGCTCGCTGTCTACGACGCCATCAGCGTCTACGGCACCGAACACATGCTCACGCTCGCCTCGGGCGTGATGGACCTGAAAGTCCCCATCGTCCTCGTCGTCCCGCTCTCGCTGTCCTATTCGTATCTCGACGCGGAGATGCCCGACCCCCTCGCCGAAGAAGGGGGTGAAGCCGACGAGGAAAGAGACGTCCCGGCCGACGAGAACGGAGACGGTCCAATAGATGCCGACAACGATGGCGAACCCGACACCAAGACGGGAACCGCCACTGCCGTCAACGGCGGAGCGACCGCGGCGGACGCGGACGGTAGCGGTGACGCGGAGACGGCACCGTCACCCGGGGAAGAAGCGACCGAAGCGGAACCGGACCCGCTCGACCGCGAGGCGCTGTTCATCGGTCTCGGTGACGCCGTCATCCCCACAGTGCTGGTCGCGAGCGCGGCGTTTTTCGCACCTGATTCCGTCCCGGCGGTCGACCTGCTCGGGTTCCCGGTGGCGCTTCCGGCTCTCACCGCGATGGTCGGGACGCTTGTCGGCCTCGTGCTCCTCCTGCGGATGGTGCTGAAAGGGCGGGCGCATGCGGGACTGCCTCTGCTGAACGGTGGGACGATAGCGGGGTATCTCGTCGGTGCGCTGGCTGGTGGGCTCTCGCTCGTCCAGGCGCTCGGACTCGGGCCGTACGTCTGAGGACGGTGTCCCCGGTGCCATCTCCGGTCGTGGCGACGGGTGCTACTCCGCGTCCGCTCCGGTCTTCACGCGTTCGGCCGGTCCCGACGGGCCTCACGACGCGTCGGCTGGTGCAACTGACTCACGTCGTCTCGGGGACAGCGCCTCGGCGAGGCGTTCCGCTCGCCCCGACGTGTTCGGATCGCTCGGCTATCCCTCGAACGCCTGACTGGCGGGGGTAAACTCGACTTCGGTGCCCAGTCCCGCTTCGAGAGCTTTCTCGTAGAGCATGTGGGCGGCGGCGACCGTCTCGATGGCGGTGCCGCCGCTGTCGAACAGCGTCACCTCGTCGGGGTCGGTGCGGCCCGGTGCCTCGCCGGCGACGACCTCGCCGAGTTCGGCGTGGACGTGGTCCTCGTCGATGGCACCTTCTTCGCGGGCGAGGACGAACGCGCCGGCGTCGATAGTCACCCGCTCGCGCAGGTCGGGGACGTACGTCGCTCGCGCGACGGTCTCGCCGTCGACCTCTCGTTTTTCGGGGTCGTACTGGCCCATGACGGTGACGTGGGCGCCGTCGGGGAGGTCATCGCCGTCGAAGACGGGTTCGGAAGCGGTGGTGGCCGTGACGACAACGTCCGCGTCGGAGACGGCGGCGGTGCTGGAGTCGACGGCGCGCACCTCGGGCCCGAGTTCGGCGTCCATCGCCTCGGCGAACGACTCCCGAGACTCGGATGTGGGCGAGAAGACACGAACAGTCTCGAACTCCCGAACGGTGACGGCCGCGCGCAACTGGCCACGCGCCTGTGAGCCGCTCCCGACGACGGCGAGTTCGGCAGCATCGTCGCGAGCGAGCGCGTCGATCCCGACGGCGCCAGTGGCACCGGTCTTGAACGGGTTCATGTGGGCGCCGTCGAGCACGGCGAGAGGTTCGCCCGACTCGGCGTCGAACAGCGGGAGGACGAAGTGGGCGTCGGCACCACCGAAGCCGGCGGCGTACATGTACCCGCCCATCGCGCCCGTGTCGGGGAGTATCGCGGTGTATCCCGTCAACATCCCCGGCGGGTCGCCGCCGGTGATCCGCGTGCGGGGGCGGGCCGGTGCGCCCTCGCCACGCTGTCGATATCCGTCGCGAACGGCGTCGACGTACTCGGCCGGCGTCGCGAGTCCCGAAAGCTCGTCGCTGGAGAGAAACAGAGCCATAGCGCCTGTTGGGCGGCGACTGGCTTGAAAGTACTCAGTCGGCCGGCGGTCGGCGCGTCTGTGGTCGGCGCGTCGGTCCTCACCTCGGCCTTCGGCGTCGCGTCCACGGGCGCGTTGACGAACATCGCGTGACCGATCACCCCGACCGAGAGCCCCGCCGAACGCGATCTCGACTGTCTCGCCGACTACTTCCTCCTCACCAGAAAAACGAGGGTGTCTCTCCCGGTCAGCCACTCTGTTATCATATCCGAAAACAACGTTAGGTACGGTCGAAAACACGGGGACGTCGGCGGGATCGTCGGGCTTCGTCCGGCGACAGTCGAGCGACTCGTGACCGGCAGGGCGGGGGGGCTTTTTCTCAATTGATAACTGGTGGGTCGGGTTTAAGATGGGTGACCAACAAGAAGGTACTGGAGGGACGGACGAGGCGGAAACGCCGACTCACCATACCAATGCCAGACGCAACCGACGATTCGAACGCACGGACCGCGACGAGTGAGGAGACGCGACGGTACGCCGAGCTCAACATCGGTGACGAGGAGTTCGTCATCTACGACCGGGAGAACCACCAGGCGTGGCTCCAGTCGACAGTCGCCGTGCCCGTAGAGGAGATCTGCTGAGGGGTCGGCACCCGGGCATCAGGCACCCTCCGGACCGGCGGGCGGCGTCGCGCCCACGCGACATCGCCAGTTTCGATACACGGCGTCCTCGCCACACTTCCCTGTCATGGAGACGCGGCCGGATCGCCGCGTATACCTTCGTTTTCACTGTTGATAGAGCGATATCGCTTCCGAGAACCCCTTCGTGAACCGCCTCGGCGCTGGTCGCGAAGGCAGCGAGCCGGTCAGCGTCTGTTCGCGGCCACCGTGACTGCGACGCGCCACGGGACGAGCAGGGCGAGGACGACCAGGACGGAGACGACGTAGAACGCCAGCGCCGCCTGTCCGGGGACCTGTGGCGTCGCGCGTAGCACCTGTGCGACCGCGGCGGCGACGAGCCAGGCCGGAACGGTCCGCCGTATCGTCTCCCTGGCCGACGTTCGCGCTTCGGCGCTGTGGACGCCCGCGACGACCGAGGCCAGTGCCCAGCCGACCGCGAACGTCGCGAACGTGCTCGCGAGTCTGGGTGCGTCGGCGACGGGGTCGAACCCGTGGCCCGAGCTCGCGCCCACGACGACGAACAGCCCGATACAGACCAGGTCGCCCAGCGCCGCCAGCGCCGTCAGCGGCGCCGGGTCGACCCGGTGGCGGACCGACGTGACGACTGACATACTCGGGGTTCGGGGACCCGTCGACTTGACTGGCCCGGTTCCCGTGGGCAGCGTTCCCCGTGACACCACCCTTGGTGTCGCCGACACTCACACCGTCCCGACCACCGTGTACCCGAACCCGGTCTCGACGACGGTCGCCTCGAATCCCGCCGTCGTGAGGCGGTCCCGGAGGTCCTCGGGCGAGTGAAAGTGCGAGTCGAAGCCCACGAGGTGTTCGGCGACCACGAGTCCCCGTCCGCGGAGCGTCGTCGGGTCGAACTCACGGATCACGAGAACCCCGCCCGGACGCAAGACGCGTCGGGCGGCAGCGAGCACGCCGTCGAGGTCGGCCATGTGATGGAGCGCGTCGACGACCAGCACCGCGTCGGCGCTTTCGTCGGCCACCGGGAGCGTCGCCGCGTCGCCCTGGACTGTCGCGAGCCCCTTCACCCGTGCCTCGGCGAGCATTCCGCGTGCCGCGTCGACGACCACCGTCTCGTACTCGGACAGCGCGAGCGACGCCCGGCCCGTGCCGCCGCCGACGTCGAGGACGCGTTCGACCGGCCGGTCGGCGACGGCCAGTCCCGCTTCGAGCGTCGCCCGGTCGGCCCGCCACATCCCGAGGTCGTAGAGTCGCGCGAACCGGTGAAACGGGGAGACGTCGCCCAGCGCCATACCCCGCGAACGGGTGCCCGTCGCAAAGAGTCTGGCGTCGACGGCTTCGAGACCACCAGTCTCGACCGCCGGGTACATCCCTTCTCACGCCCTACCGGCGGCCGATGCGGTTCGAACTCGTGGGGTGGCCCGACGAGGCGGTCAAACTCGCACTCGACTACCGCGCGTTCAGCTACGCGGGCAAGTTCGTCGTCACCAACACCGGGAAAGCGGTCGCGCTCGCCGACACCCGAGACACCGGCGCCGACGACGATGCCGAGGGAGGTGTGGACGACGCTCGACCCCCACCTGCGACCGACATCGAGGGCGTCGTCGAGCCCGGCGGGCAGGTGCTGGGCGCCATCGCGTTCAACGCCGACCGGACGGACCCGGACACCTGGTGGCTGCGGTACGTCACCGTCAGGAGCGACCGCCGCGGCGAGGGGATCGGGCCGCGACTGGTCGCCTTTACCACCGACCGCCTCCGCGAACGCGGCGTCGAGCACGTTCGCATCGCCGTCAACAACCCCTACGCCTACGAGGCGTGCTACCGCGCCGGCTTCGCCTTCACCGGCGAGGAGACCGGCATCGCCGAACTCGTCCTCTCCGTTCCCGCGTCGGACCGCTCGCGGGCGACCTACCAGTCCGGGCTGGACCTGTTTCGCGAACGCGGCCCCGACGCCGACGAACGAACCTTTCTCGACCGGAAAGCGGGGGCCGGTCCACCCGAGACCATCGACTCGCCAGGGTGAGCGCGTCAGTCCTCGCTGGTGGTGTAGGCGAGTCCGGACGGACCGAGACCACCCCGCTCAGGCCGCCAGTGCGTCGGTGTCGACGGGTGACTCGAAGAGACGGGCGCCACAGCCTTCACAGGAGACGGCGGCGACTTCGTGGCTCGTACAGCAGGATTCGCGAGTCTCGGTGTCGAAGGTCAGCGGGCCGCCACAGTCCGGACAGGTTTCCAGGAAGACCCGGAGCCCGCCGGTGAGTCGAACGCAGTCCTCGGGCCGGAGCGTGTCCCAGCCATCGAGTCGGTCGGCCAGGAGCGCGGCGGCCGCCAGATCCGCGCGGGCGGCCGGCCGGGACTCCCAGCGGCCGACGCGCCGGCCGTCGACGACCGCGACGGTCGACCGGTTTCGGTCGACGAGTTTCGCCTCCACGTCGGGGTCGACGACGCCGAGGCGCGAGAGCGGGGTGGCCCAGGGACCGCCGTCGAGTTCGTCGATCCGTGCGTGCCACTGTTCGCGGAACGCGTCGGTCAGGCAGTAGTCGCCGTCGCGGCAGGGTTCGAGGGCACCGACCTCGAGGAGCCGATGCTCGACGTCGAGGTCGGAGTCACCGGCGGGTTCGCCCGGACTGACCAGCAGGTCTTCGTCGGGTGCCTTGCCGAACGCCGACAGGACGCGCTCGGGGAGATAGCGCTTCGTCAGTTCGGGTGTTCCGGGAACGAGATACCCCCGGAGCCAGACCGCCGCGAGTCCCGCCAGGAGCAGCCCGGTGGCGACGCCGACCGCGAGGGGCGGGTCGACGACGACCGCGAGCCAGGTGCCGACGAGCAGCGATCCCGACCACGCGATGGCGACGTTCACCACTGTACAGGGGAGACAGCGGTTCTCGCCCGTGTACTCGGGCTGGCGCAACCGGTCGAGGACCCCTGGTGTCTCGGTCATACCCGCCGGAACGGGGGGCGAGGAATTGAATCTGGCGGGCAGCGTCTGTGGTCGTGTGGGTCGAGCGTGGGCGGCCCGCGCGCATGTCAGTCGACGGTGGTCCGAGCACGCAGTCGGGGGATTCAAGCGACCCACTGCCCTACGAGGGGGCGATGGGAAACGCGGACCTGCGGGACCTGGCGGCGCTCTCCGAGGTGAGTTTCGACGACCTGTCGGGGGCGGTCGTCGCCATCGACGCGCACAACTGGCTGTATCGCTACCTGACGACGACCGTCAAGTGGACCAACGACGGCGTCTACACGACCAGCGACGGCACCGAAGTCGCCAACCTCGTCGGCGTCGTCCAGGGGTTGCCAAAGTTCTTCGAACACGACATCACGCCCGTCTTCGTCTTCGACGGCGCCGTCACCGAACTCAAAGACGACGAGGTGGCCGAACGGCGCGAGCAACGCGAACGGGCCGAGGAAAAACTGGCCGAGGCACGCGAGCGCGGTGACGCCGTCGCCGTGGCCCGCCTCGAATCACGCACTCAGCGTCTGACCGACACTATCGTCGACACCACCCACGAGTTGCTCGATATCCTCGACGTGCCGGTCGTCCAGGCACCCGCCGAGGGCGAGGCCCAGGCCGCGCACATGGCCCGGACCGGGGACGTCGACTACGCCGGCACCGAGGACTACGACGCGCTCCTCTTTGGCGCACCGCTCACCTTGCGCCAGCTCACCAGCAAGGGGGATCCGGAACTGATGGACTTCGAGGCCACCCTCGAACAGCACGACCTCACCTGGGAGCAACTCGTCGACGCGGCCATCCTCATGGGGACGGACTTCAACGAGGGTATCTCGGGTATCGGCCCGAAAACTGCGGTCAAAGCCGTCCGCGAGCACGGCGACATCTGGGGCGTCTTCGAGGCACGGGACGTCCACATCGAGCACACCGACCGTATCCGCGACCTCTTTTTGAACCCCGCCGTCACCGACGAGGACGATTTCTCTCTCGATATCGACCCCGACGTCGCCGAAGCGAGGCGATACGTCTGTGAAGAGTGGGAAGTCGACGAGACGGAGGTCGAGCGAGGGTTCGAACGCATCGAGGAGAGTCTCGTCCAGACCGGCCTCGACGAGTGGACCTGACCGGGAGGCGTCGACCCGCGACGGACGGAAAGTGCCTCACCCGACCAGTCCACCGCGATAGAATCCCTCGTAGACCGGTGGCTTCTGTCCGGTGTCACCCTCGGCCTCGCGGATCGTCTCGGACCCGTAGAATCCGTCGAGATCGCCGGTCGATTCGTTCTCGTAGACGTAGCGCTCCCCGCGGAGCGGGGGCCCGCGAAACGGATACTCGACCGAGACGGCCGCGAGCGCTTCGCGGAGGAACCCGTAGACGGGGGCCGCTGACGCGCGGTCGGCCAGTGAGCCGTAGTAGTTCATACCCCACACAGGGTCGCCGTGACCGTGGACAACCTCGAAGCCGACAAAGTCGCGCGAACCGGCATAGCGGTCGACGTACCGCCACTCGTCGCGTTCGTATTCGATGGTCTTGAGCCCGTCAGCCGTTTCGTCGGCATCCGCGGTCGCGTATCCGTTTCGGTGGGCTTCGACGACGAAGCGTTCCAGCGTCTCGCTGTCCATGGCGATCGGTGTCCGTCCGTCGGGAAAAGACCCTTCCCACCGCTCTGCTCACGGCCGTCGTCGCCCACTCACGCGAGGAGTGAGTTGGTCACGACCCCGGACAGCCGAACGCCACGGGGTCCTCGCGAGCCTCGGCCGGCACCTGGGTCGAGACCGGCACACCGTAGTCGGCGAAGAGAGCGGCTACTCGGCTGTGAGTCGGCTTACTCCGAGTAGGCCGGGCTACCGAACTGTACTTCGTCGTTACTCGAAAAACGGTTTCCCGGGTTTATTCAGGGAAAATCCCTAGCGCTGGCGGAGCACAACCGTGACAGACGACTCCACAGGCCGACCAGCAACAGGTGAACCGAGCCGACGAACGTTCCTGAAGTCCGGCGCGCTGGCGACCGGCGCGCTCGCGATCGGGACCGGTGTCGTCGTTCGCGGGACGGCTCAGGAGGGCGACGGAGCGGACGACAGTCAGTCGGAGACCGCTCCGTTCGCGTCAGTGCAGTTCAGCAACCAGGAGTCCGGCGGGACCGACGTGGTCGTCGACCAGGCGACGTTCTCCGAGCCGGGATACGTCGCTTTCCACGACCTGAGCCTCTTCCAGGGCGACGTCCTAGAGAGTGTCGTCGGCGTGACCGAGCGACTGGACGCGGGCGTCCACTACGAGACGGAGGCCCAGCTGTTCGACGTACCAGGCGCCGACTTCGAGGAGGATAGTCTGCAGGGAACCGGCGCGCTCGTCGCCATGCCCCACAGCGAGACTGGCGACGACGAGACCTACGACTTCGTCGAGAGCGGCGGCGAGGAAGACGGTCCTATCGCGGAGGCCGGCCTGCCCGTCGTCGACCTGGCGTTCGTCGCCCTGACCGGCGATGACGAGGAGACCGCGACAGAGACGCCCGGCGGCACCGACACGGAGACGCCCGGCGGCACCGACACGGAGACGCCCGAGGGTACCGAGACGCCCGCCGAGACGGAGACGCCCGAGGGGACCGCCGGCGAGACCGCGACGGGGACGGCCACCGACGAGGGGACGCCCTTCGCGACCGTGGACTTCGAGAACCAGGTGCTCGACGGCGACACCGTGTCCGTCGGGGAGGCGGTACTCTCCGAAGGCGGGTACGTCGCGCTACACGACGCGCGTCTGGTACAGGGACAGACGATCGAGAGCGTCGTCGGCGTCTCTGACTACCTCGAACCGGGACGCCACCGGACGATCGAGGTCACACTCGACGACCCGGACGCGGTCGCCGAGGTTGCGTTCCCGGCGCCGCCGGTGAAGCCGCTGATCCCGATGCCGCACGTGGAGACGGACGGTGACCAGACCTACGATTTCGTCACGAGCGAAGGGGAGGACGACGGCCCCTACACCGAGGCCGGCCAGGCTGTCGTCGACCTCGGGTTCGTGGCGCCGGAGGACGACGGCACAGAGACCGGGACGGCCGGCACCGAGACCGGGACGCCGACGGACACCGACGGGACGACCGACACCCCGACCGACACCGAAACGGGCGCCGACGAAGCCTGATCGGGCACGTGACGGGCCTGGATCGGTCGAGCTGGTTCCACGAGCGTGTCGGTCACGACCCCGGACAGCCCATCTCGAGCGGGTCCTCGCGGGCCTCGGCAGGCACCTCGACCGAGACCGGCGCGCCGTAGTCGGTAAAGTGACTCGTCACCCTCGCAGTCGCCGTGTTGCCCCCCTCTTTCACTTCGAAACGGAGGTCGGTCTTGCGCGGTCGATACGTCTCCGGGTCGAGCCAGACTCGAATGCGGGCGTTCTCGACGCTCGGGCCGCCCAGGAGCGACCGCGACTGGCGTTCCTGATAGCGGGTGATCGCCTCCCCGGTCGGCTCGCCGGTCAGCAAGAGCGCCGACTCGCCGTCCAGGTCGACGGTCCCGTTCCAGTACAGCGACCCCGACCGGAGGAGGTCGAGCTGTCGCCGGGCGGGCGTCTGGACGCTCCAGTTCGTCTCGGTCTCGCTTTTCCCCCACGGCCAGGGGTCGGCACACTCCTGGTATACCGTGCGATTGAGCAGGTACGAGCGGTAGGTCTCTCCCTCTAGAGTGGTGTTCGTCCGCATCTCGCGGGCGCCGACGTCGATGGCGCCGGTCAGGTCGATGTCGACCCGCTCGGTCCGACCGTCGGCGGTGGCGACGACCGACATGTCCGAGTCGAAGCGGTACGTTTCGGCTCCATCGAGCGTGGCACTGGCGTTGTCGAGCCCCCTGGTCGCACGCTCCTCGCGCGTGTAGGAGGGGCCGAGCAGCGAACACCCGGCGAGGAGGACGCAGACGGCAAGCGCTACGTGGAGGGCGGGGCGATTCACGGGCCTGGGAACGCCGCTCGCGATCAAAAGTCTTGGGGGTCGGGGCGGTCGATACCGGTTTCGGGAGGCTGGTGGCGGTCGAAACCGGCCCGGGGTAGTCGGTGTCGGGTCCCGGACGACGTCTTCCCGCGAGGCGATATTCTTCGGTGGCTTTTACGCCCGCGCCCGCGTCGGTCCGAAACGTATGACCGACGGCGACGACTATCGCACGGAGCAGGACAGTCTCGGGGAGATGCAGGTGCCGGCCGACGCCTACTGGGGTGCACAGACACAGCGCGCGGTCGAGAACTTCCCCATCAGCGGGGAGACGTTCGACCGACGGTTCGTCCGGGCGCTGGGCGTCGTGAAGAAAGCCGCCGCCGAGGCCAACCGCGACCTGGGCCTCGTCCCCGAGGACAAGGCAGATTGCATCGTCGAGGCCGCCGACGAGGTCATCGCCGGCGAGCACGACGACCAGTTCCCGGTCGACGTCTTCCAGACCGGGTCGGGCACCTCCTCGAACATGAACGCCAACGAGGTCATCGCCAACCGCGCGACCGAACTCTACGGCGGCGAGATCGGCACGCGCGAGATCCATCCCAACGACCACGTCAACTTCGGCCAGTCGAGCAACGACGTGATCCCGACGGCGATGCACGTCGCCAGCGCCGAGGCCGTCGCGAACGACGTCCTCCCCGCGCTCGAAACGCTCGCAGACGCGCTCGATGAGAAAGAGGCGGCGTTCGACGACGTCGTCAAGACGGGCCGCACGCACCTCCAGGACGCGACGCCCGTGACGCTGGGCCAGGAGTTCGGCGGCTACCGCACGCAGGTCGAGAAAGGCATCGAGCGTGTCGAGAACGCCCGGCCCCACCTGCAGGAACTCGCGCTGGGCGGGACCGCAGTGGGGACGGGCCTGAACACCCACCCCGAGTTCCCCGAGCGCGCCGCCGAGTACATCAGCGAGGAGACCGGCGTCGACTTCCGCGAGGCCGACGACCACTTCGAGGCCCAGGCCGCCCACGACGCCATGAGCGAGGCCCACGGCGCGCTCCGGACTGTGGCGGGCAGCCTCAACAAGATCGCCAACGACCTCCGACTGCTCGCCTCGGGTCCCAGGAACGGCCTGGGCGAGATCGACCAGCCGGAGAACCAGCCCGGGTCCTCTATCATGCCCGGGAAGGTCAACCCGGTCGTGGCCGAAGCGGTCAACCAGGTCCACAAGCAGGTCGTCGGCAACGACGCGGCCGTCTCGGCCGGTGCGGCCGAGGGCCAGATCGACCTGAATCTCTACAAGCCGATCCTCGCACACAACTTCCTGCAGTCGGCCCGATTGATCGCCAACGGGAGCGAGACCTTCGCCGAGAAGTTCGTCGCGAAACTCGAAGCCGACCGCGAGCACTGCGAAGAACGCGTCCAGCAGTCGATGGCGCTGGCGACCGCGTTGAACCCCGCCATCGGCTACGACAAGGCCAGCAAAGTCGCCAAGCGGGCCATGGCCGAGGACAAGACCATCCGCGAGGTCGTGCTGGAGGAGGGGTATCTCGACGAGGACGAGGTCGACGACGTGCTGGACCCGGCGAAAATGACCGAGCGCGGCATACTAGGGGACGACTAGCCGTCGCGGCGAGCGTCGGTGCCGTTCACGTCAATCCCAGTCAGTGACCCGTTCTCGGAGGGAACCCAGTCGGGTTCGGTGACGGAAGCGGTCCCGATCTGTCGATACGTGAAATTGTAGCGACCGCGGACGTAGTCGCCGTCCATCGTCGCGTTGAACCGGACGTCGAGCCGGGTGACGAGCCCGTCGGCCCGAATGCGGGCACGCGCCCGGTAGTACTCGAGTCGGCCAAAGCGCGGGAGCACGGAGCGCGTCCCGACGACCTCGTAGTATCTCCCGTCGCTCGCGTTCACCCGCGAAACCCGTGCGGATTCGAGGGCGAGGTATCGCCGGACGTCCGCGACGACGGTCGCCGGATATCCGGGTGTCAGGTCCGATGCTTCTGTCCGGCGGACGGTTCGTCCGTCGTCGGTCCGCCACGACCTGTACCCGACGGTGCCGGTCACGTACTCCTCGTAGTCCTCGAGATAGCGGAGTTCGCCGTCGATCACCGCCTCGTACCGGTCGACGTGCCGGTGGTAGGTCGACTCGTTGTGAAACCGGAGAACCTCCGACGTGGACGCGTTCGCCGAACTGTTCCCGAAGTAGTGGGTCGTGGTCGCCGACCGTTCCCAGACGTGGGTTGTCTCCGCCGCCGCCGCGGCGTGACCCCGGGCGAGGCGGACGACGTCGGTGACGCCGGTCGTGTCGAGCCCGGGCGGGAGGCCGTAGCCGGTCCCCTCGGCGGGTGGTGACCCCGTCGGGACGGGGGCCGGCGTCACGGTGTCGGTCGAGTCGCCGCCGGCGATGGCGCCACAGCCCGCCAGCAGCGCCACCAGCACGACGACCACGACCCGCGTTCCCATGGAACGCGGTAGGTGCCGGGAGCCTAAAACCGGCACGGCCCCGGGCTCTGCCGACGGTGGAAAAACCCCACCGGGAGTATTGAGGGGTTTCTCCGTCATCGGGCACGGATCTTCGGCGACTTGCCGACGTCGATATACCGGGGTCATACGGTCGGTTGTAACGATTTACCGGTATTTCGCCGGGCGCTCCGGCGAAATCCGGAAATGACTTACAACCGACCGTATCAGTCGTCACCCGCTGCGGGACCGCCCTCGGCTTTCCGGGCGACGGCCTGCCACGTGCCGCTGGCGAAGCGGACGGTGTTGACGCCGGCCTGGATGTAGAAGTCCAGGACGACCGCGAGGAAGATGGCGAGGACACCCAATCCCATGCCCGGCGCCACGGAGACGGCGCCGATCGAGACGGCAAAGCCCACGGGGAGCGCGAGCGCCGTGATAGCGAGTCGGACGACGAGCCCCAGGATCTTCCCGTAGAGCGGCCAGGACGTGTCGCCGGCACCGCGCAGCGCGCCCCGCATCGTGCGGGCGATGCTGAAGCCGGCGACCGAGAGGGCGAACACCCAGATGAACTGCACCGTGAGGCCGACGTCGCTGGTGTTGAACACGGCCGCGATGGGACGGGCGAACGCCGCCATGACCGCGGCGATGAGCAACTGGGTGATCAGCGCGATACGGAGGGTGTCCCAGCCGTATCGGGTCGCCTCGTCGTCGTCTCCGGCACCGAGTGACTGGCCCACGAGCGTACTGGAAGCCGTCGAGTACCCCCACGAGGGCATCATGGCGAGCATGATGACCCGGCGACCGATGGCGAAGGCGGCGACCACGGGCGTCCCGAGTACGCCGAGGACGAACAGGAACGGGAACCGGCCGAACGTGCCGACGAGGCGCGTGCCGGCCAGCGGCGCCCCGACGCGGACGATCTCCTTCGCGAGTCCGAAGTCGAACTGGGGGCCGCCCAGGCGCAACTGCACGTCGCGTCGACCCGAGAGCAAGATCCCGAAGAAGATGGTGCCGCCGAGCACGCTGGCGATCGTGGTGCCCCACGCGGCCCCGGCGATGCCCAGGCGCGGGAAGGGTCCGAGTCCGAAGATGAGCAGGGCGTTGAGTCCGATGTTCGTCGGCACGCTGATCAGGTTCACGTACATCGGGGTGCGGGTATCGCCGCTGCCCTGGAGCGCCCGCGCGGCGACGAGCGACCAGAACCGGAAGATCAGGGCGTAGGTGACGATCCGCAGGTACGTCGCGCCCTGTTCGACGACCGCCGGGTCGTCGGTCAGGACGTCGATCAGCGGCGCCGAGTAGAACTGTGCCACCACTATCATCGGCACGGAGACCAGGAGAGAGAGCCACAGCGACTGTTTGATCGCGAGATCCGCCCGGGCGTGGTTCTCGGCGCCCTTGAACCGCGAGACCACACTGATGGTCCCGCTGGAGAGTGCCAGCGCGAGTCCGAACCCGACGAAAAAGTACTGGAAGGCGAACTCCAGGCCAGCGACGGCCGCCGCCGGAAGCGCGAGACTCACCATGAAGAAGTCGGCCGTCCGGAGGATCGTTCGCACGGTGCCGGTGACCATCACCGGGAGTGCGAGGTCGAACGCTTCCTCGCCACGCTCGCGGTCGACCAGCCCGAGTCGGCCCAGCGTCTCCGGGAAGAGGAAGACGATGTCCCGCGCCCGCTCCCGGAGACCCGCAGTCGATCCCGACATGGCTACCATGACCCTGTGGCCACGCGACGACAGCGACTTCGTCCCCGACGCATTCGTGACTGACTGATCTGTTAGTCAGCTCTATAACTGTTGGGTTTCCGGGCAGGTAGTCGGGTGGGTGTCGGCGACTCGGTAACCGTACCGGAGACAGGACGCCGGCAACGTGATGGGGAGACCCGAGAGCGTTTCCGGACGGACCTGCCACTGTCGCTCATGACGAGCGAGTCGGCCGGGTCGGGGAGTCAGCAGCGACTCGCCGAGTCCTCGGTGGGGCGGGCGTACGGCCTCGTCCTCGCCGGGGCGCTCTCGTATGCGGCGCTGACGTTTATCTGGTTCTCGCTGGCGGCGTACCTCCCGACGATCATCGACGATCTTGAACTGTCGGGCACGCAGGCGGGACTGCTGGCGGGCGCGGTGCCCGCGACGTACATCCCGCTGGCGCTGTTCTCGGGGCTCGCGGTCGACCGTGTGGGTCCACGGCGTGGCCTCGCCGTCGGCCTCGTGCTGTTCGGGAGCGCGCAGGTCGGCCGGAGCGTCGCCGGCGACTTCCCGTCGATGCTGGCGCTGACGCTGCTGCTGGGGACCGGCGCGACGCTGATCACCTTTGGACTTCCCAAACTCGTCTCGGTGCTGTTCCCGCCGGCGCGGACGGGACTGCCGTCGTCGGTGTACCTGGTCGGGTCGTCGTCCGGCACGGCTGGTGCCTTCGCGCTCGGCCGCCCCGTGTTCGGCCCGGCGCTCGGAGGATGGCGCCCCCTGTTTCTGTGGAGTGGCGTCGCCGCCCTCGCCTACGCGGCCGTCTGGCTCGCCGTCTCGTGGGCGCTCGGACTCCGGGCGAGCGGATCCCGACGGACCGCGAGCGACGGATCGGGCGACAGCGAGGGCGGGTCGACGGTGCCGTCGGTCCGTGAGGACCTGGTCGCGGTCCTCACCCACCGGGAGTTGCGACTCGTCGTCGCCGTCGGGGTCGCGTACCTGCTGATCGTCCACGGGATGCAGGGATGGCTCCCGACCGTGCTCGAATCACGGGGGCTGGACCCCGACCGTGCGGGCCAGACCACGACGCTGCTCGTGGGCGCGAACGTCGTCGGCGTCCTGACGGTGCCGGGACTGGCCGACCGCTTCGACGCCCGTCGACTCGCGGTGATCGGCAGCGGCGCCGTCGCCGCGACGGGCGTCGCCGGCGTCATCGTCGGGTCGGCAGGGCCACTGGCGGCGCTCGGTATCGTCGCCGCGGGCTACGGCGTCGGTGGCCTCTCGCCGCTGGTGCGGGCGATCCCGCCCGACCTCGACGGGGTCGGGTCGCGTCTCACCGGAACGGCGGTGGGGTTGGTCTTCGCTGTCGGTGAAGTCGGCGGGTTCTTCGGGCCCGTCCTCGTCGGGTCGCTGTACGACTTCTCCGGTTCGTACGTGCCCGGACTGGCGGTGCTCGCGGTCGGTGGCGTCGTCGCGGTCCTGGCCGGTTGGGCGATGCGCGAGGTGTGACGGCCCGGGACGTGACTGGGCAGCGGTGCCGAGTCGCCGGTCGAACCGCACCCTTTTTTGACAGACCGGCGCGCACCATACCCCAATGAGCGACGCCGACTTCGACTACGAGGCACTCGGGCTGGTGGCGGGACTGGAGATCCACCAGCAACTCGATACGGACACGAAACTGTTCTGTGGGTGTCCGACCGAGCTCCGCGAACCCGCCGACGCCGCCCACACCTTCACACGGTATCTCCACCCCACGAAGAGCGAACTCGGGGAGATCGACGAGGCCGCCCTCGAAGAGACCGTCGTCGACCGCGAGTTCGAGTACCTCTCGTACGACACCACCTGTCTCGTCGAGGAGGACGACGAACCACCCAGCCGCATCGACGACGAGGCGCTGGCGACGACCCTGGAGATCGCCCAGTTGCTCGACGCCGCGGTCGCTGATCAAGTCCACGTCATGCGCAAGATCGTCGTCGACGGCTCGAATACGACCGGCTTCCAGCGGACGATGCGCGTCGCCGGCGACGGTGCCATCGAGACGCCCCAGGGCGCGGTCCGCATCGAGGACCTCATGCTCGAAGAGGAGTCCGCCCAGCGCGTCGAAGAGACGGACGCGGGCGTGCGCTACTCGCTGGACAGGCTGGGTATCCCGCTGGTGGAGATCGGCACGAAACCCGACATCAGCTCCCCGCAACAGGCCTACGACGCCGCCGAGCGCATCGGGATGTTGCTGCGCTCGACCGGCAAAGTGAAACGAGGGCTGGGTACCATCCGCCAGGACGTCAACGTCTCCATCGCCGAGGGCGCCCGCGTCGAGATCAAGGGCGTCCAGAGTCTCGACGATATCGACGACATCGTCCGCAACGAGGTCCGCCGGCAGGTCGAGTTACTGGAGATCGCGGAGGAACTCGACGCAAGCGACGCGACCGTCGGTGACCCGGTCGACGTCACGGGACTATTCAAAGAAACCGACAGCGGCGTGATCCGGGGCGCCGTCGACGGCGGTGGGTCGGTCCAGGCGGTTCGACTCGCGGGATTCGACGGGCTGGTCGGCCGGGAGATCCAGCCCGACCGTCGCCTGGGGACGGAACTGTCCGACCACGCCAAGCGCCACGGCGCGGGCGGGATCTTCCACACCGACGAACTTCCGGCCTACGGCGTCACCGACGCCGAAGTCGACGCGCTCCGGGACGCCGTCGACGCCGGTCCCGAGGACGCGGTCGCACTCGTCGCCGACGACGACGAGACCGCCGAGCTGGCCATCGAGGCAGTCGTCGAGCGCGCCGAGACGGCGCGTGCCGGCGTCCCCGAGGAGACCCGTGACGCCAACGAGGACGGCACGACCCGCTACCTGCGGCCCCTGCCCGGCGCTGCGCGGATGTATCCCGAGACGGACGTCCCGCCGGTCGAGCCCGACCCCGACGAGGTGTCCGAGCCCGAGCTCCTGACCGAGAAAGTCGACCGCTACGAGGCCGACTACGGCCTGGACGCCGGCCTCGCCGAGCAGGTCGCCTACGACGAGCGAATGCCCCTGTTCGAACGCGTCGTCGACTCCGGCGTCGACTCCACGCTCGCCGCGGGGACGCTCACCTCGACGCTGACCGAACTCCGCCGGGACGACGTGGCCGTCGAAGACCTGACCGACGACCACCTCGCGGGCGCGCTGGCGGTCGTCGACGACGGCGAGGTCCCACAGGAGGGGCTCGACGACCTCCTGCGGGCGCTCGTAGGGGACCCCTCGCTCACTGTCGAGGAGGCAGTCGAACAGGAAGGACTGGGCGGCGTCGGCGAAGCCGAGGTGCGCGAGGCGGTCGTGGAAGTCGTCGAGCGCAACGCAGACCAGGTCGAAAGCGAGGGGATGGGGGCGTTCTCTGCACTGATGGGCGAGTGCATGGGTGCACTCCGGGGGAAAGCCGACGGTGACATCGTGAGCGAGGTACTGCGCGAGGAGATCCAGGAGCGGAGCTGATCCCATGCAAGGACGCCGGGCACTCGCCGTGAGCGTGTTCGTGGCGACAGGGTTGCTGTTCGTCGCGACTGCCGGACTGGCGTCGCTCCCGCCGCGGCCGCTCCGGAGCGCGATGACGGTCCTGCACACGCTCACGTTCAGAGTGGCGGCCGACTGGCTGGCCGTCGTCGCGCTGCTCGCGGTCGGCGGGCGCTACGCGAACAGCGCCTCGACGGTCGACCGCCGGACCGTCGGTCGCCTGGCCGTCGGCGTCTTCCTCGGCGGTGTCGCCATCGAGGCGTCACCGCTGGTCAGACTCGTCGTCGCGCCGGCCGCACTCGGCGTCGAACCGCTCGTCGAGGGGTTCGTCGTCGCGGTCCAGCGCGCGCTGTACCCCACGGGACTGTTCCTGGCGACGGTCGTCGGCGCCGCGACCGCACGTGCCCGGTTCGACGCTCGTCCGGGACGGACGGACGGCGGGTCCGGGCTCGGTGGTCTCAGCGGAGCCGACCTGCCGCTTGCGCCGACCGGAGGCCGGGGCCGGGACCCGAACGCGGTTCTGCCTGTCCTTGGCCGTGTGATGGCGGTCTTCGCGGCGGTCGTGGTCGTGTCCTTCGCCGTCGCCGCGGGAACACGCGTCGCGCTCGGCGAACCGTACCTCTGGCTCGGGGTCGTCGACGCGGGGCTGGACGCACTCGGTGTCGGGACCGGCTACGCCGTCCTCGCGGTGGCGTTTCTCGTCCTCGTCGTCTGGGGCGTCAGACTGCGCTCGCTGGTCGGCGTGACGGCGCTCATGTGGGTCGGACTCGTCCTCACGGGCGTCGCCGTTGCACTCCTGAGTGCGGGACTGGGCGTGGCGCTCGTCAGTCTGACGAAGACGCCGATGGCCGCCGTCGAGGCGGCGCGACTCGGCCGCTGGCCCGCCCCGGACTCCTGGACCGTCCTCCTGCGGGTCGGCACGTTCCTCGCCGGCGCTGTCGGGCTCCTGGCCGTCCAGCGGAGCAGAACCCGCCGGGAGCCGCCGAGCGAACCCGGAACCGGGGCCGGCAGCGGTACCGCCAGGAGCCGTCCCGGTTCTGGAACCACAGGAGGGACGGTCGGTGGCGGTCGCACGCGCGATTCACGTGAGCGATGAAATCCGGTGCCCACGCAGCTATCTCGCTAGTCGTCGCCGGACTCGCGCTCGCACTGACCGACCCGCCCCTCTCGGCACCGGTCGTCGTCGCCGTGGCCTTCGTCGCGGGCGTGTTGATCGACCTCGACCACTTCGTCCTGGCTACGCGCCGAACCGGCGGCGTGGCTGCGGTGCGCCGGTGTCTCCGCGACCCGCGGATCGTCGTCTTCGCCCAGAGCGAAATCTTCGAGGACGGCGAGGTCGGGATGCTCGAACGCCTGTTGAGTCACGTCGTCATCGGTGGGGTCGCCGTCCCACTGTGTTGGCTCTTTTCACCGTATCTGGCCGGGCTGGTCGGTGTCACGATATACGCCCACGTCCTCGCGGACCTCGTGGCAGACACCCGCAACGCGGTCGTCCTCGACGCCGACGACCCCCGCCTGCAGTGAGGTGAGCTGGCCACGAACAGTCGCGGCTCGTCACTCGCCGTCGGAATTCCGTCCGTCCGCGTGCTCCTGGTCGTGCTCCCGTTCGTCCAGTCGCTGTGTCGCCCGTCGGAAGATTCCCTGGAGCGTCGTCGCCTCGCGGCCGGTCGGGTGGGCGCGGCCGACGAACCGTCGCCAGAGCCGCCGAGCTTTCCCGCGTTTCTCCGGTGGATGGTCGACCGCCGCCAGCAACCCGTCGAACCCTTCGTGGAGGCTCTCGACGACGCGCTCGTCCGCGCGCTGGTGCCGGGTTTCGGGGTGCTGTGTCTCCTCGACGGTCAGTTCCCGACACTCGTAGAGCACGATAGTCGCCGCCTGCCCGAGATTGAGCACGGGGTAGTCGGCCGCGGCCGGGATCGAACACACCTCGTCGAGGCGCGCGAGTTCGTCGTTGGTCAGGCCGACGCGCTCGCGCCCGAAGACGAGGCAGGTGTCGGCGGTCACGTCACGGAGCGACTCGGCCAGTTCGGCGGGCGTCGTGAACGGGTAGCGGACGTGGCTGCGTTCGTCCTCGTTGGTGACCGCGGTCGTCCCGACGGTGTGGTAGTGTTCGACGAGATAGTCGAAGGAGACCTCGCGGGCGTTCGGGAGAATGTCTTCACGGGCCTGGCCGGCGAAGCCGTAGGCCTCCCCGTCTGGGTCCAGATCCGGCGGGTCGACCAGGCGGAGCTCCGAGAAGCCGAAGTTCTTCATCGACCGCGCGATAGTGCCGACGTTGCCCGGCGTCTCGGCGTCGACCACTGCGACCGCCGGTGGGCCGCCCTCGGGCGTCGCCCCGGGAGCAGATTCCGCCCCCTCCTCAGAGTCGTCGGTGGTCATCTCAGAAATCGAGGTCGGTCAGGTCGACGTCGACGGCGTCGAGTTCCTCGTCGTCCATCGCGGCGATCTCCTCCTCGATGCCCGGTAGTTCCCGCTGTGGGTCGGGCGCCTCGGGGACGTCGTCGGGTGCCTCCTCGACGTGTTCGACCTCCGGGAACGCCTCGGGGGCGCGACCGCCGTCGGCGAACCACTCGTGGAAGCGGTCGGGGAACTCGTCTTCGCCCGCCAGGTCCCGGCCACCCGCCTCCTGGAACCAGTAGACGAAGTCGGTCTCGTGGCCGTTACAGAGCAACACCTCACTGCCGGCTTCGCCGTAGATGACCTGTGCCGGCCGGACCTGCTCGACTGCCTCCTGGCCGTGTTTCAGATAGCAGGCGTCACAGGGTTCGCCCATCAGCCCCGACAGTCGGAGGATGCGCTGGCGGGTCTCGGGTGGCATGTTGTCCAGCGGCCGGACCGTCCCGTCCGCGGCGAACACCTCGTCCTCGTCGAATCGCCAACCGCGAAACCCGATCGATACCTTGCCCATACGGGAAGCTAGCGAGTCGGCCGACAAAAACTGTCCGCGTTGGAGCGGTCGGTCTGTGTCGGTGTGCCAACCAGTCGCACATTTCATCTCGATCCAGCCCGTAGACGAACTCATGGGCGACCTTCTGGTCTTCCTGGGGCTGGTGGTGGTCGCGTCGGTAGTGGCCGGCGTGGCCGCTGCGGGCGGGGCGCTCTTGCTCAACCGACTGGTCGAACTCTCCCCGCGTGACGCGGCGCTGCCCTCGCACTACGCAGGTGCGCTCCAGGGTGGGTACGGCCGGTCGCCGGGTCACTGCACGAACTGCGGGACGAACAATGGCCCCCAGCGGGCGATGTGTGAGGACTGCGGTGCGCGCCTCCCGGTGTCTCGCCCCCGTGGTCGCGACCCCGACGTCAACAGTTTTCTCCGGGAAGAGGGCGGTCGCTGACGCGAGTCACAAGCGTTTTGCCCGGTCCCACCGGTTTCCCGGGTAATGACAGCCTTCACCGCGACGGTCGAGGTCCGGCTGAAACGGGGCGTGTTAGACCCCGAGGCGGAGACGACGGCCCGCGCGCTCGAACGGCTCGGGTTCGAACTGGAGGAACTGCGCTCGGCCGACCACTTCGAGGTCGACATGGAGGCCGACAGCGCCGACACAGCCCGCGAACGCGCCACCGAGATGGCCGAACGCCTGCTCGCGAACCCGACGATCCACGACTACGACGTCAGCGTCGAGGAACGCGACGAATGACCGTTGCCGTTGTCCAGTTCGGCGGGAGCAACTGCGACCGCGACACCGTCCAGGCCCTCGACGCGCTGGGGATCGACGGCGAACTCGTCTGGCACGAGGACGGCCTCCCGGCGGACGTCTCGGGGATCGTCATCCCCGGGGGGTTCTCCTACGGCGACTATCTGCGGGCCGGCGCGATGGCTGCCCGCTCGCCCATCATGGAAGAGGTCCGGAGCGCCGCCGACGCGGGCACGCCGGTGCTGGGTATCTGCAACGGCGCGCAGATCGGCTGTGAGGCGTCGCTGACGCCCGGCGCGTTCACCACCAACGAGAGCGCGCGCTTCCAGTGTGAACACGTCCACCTCAGAGTCGAGAACGCCGACACCCCCTGGACGCGCCGGTACGACGAGGGCGAAGTCGTCGAGTTCCCCATCGCCCACGGCGAGGGACGCTACGAGATCGACGACGACCGACTCGAAGCGCTGGAAGCGGACGACCGGATCCTCTTTCGGTACTGCGACGCCGACGGCGACGCGACGCCCGCGGCCAATCCGAACGGGTCGAAACACAGCGTCGCCGGCGTGACCGGCGAGCGCGACAACGTCGCCGTGTTGATGCCCCACCCCGAGCGCGTCACGCTCGCCGACGTCGGTTCCACCGACGGCCAGGGCGTCCTCCGCGCGTTCGGTGACTGAGCCCCGGAGCTGGACCGGGTCGCTACTCGACTGACCTGCTCTGCGAGCAGCCGTCTCCCCCACCCCACCTCGACGTGAACCACGAGACTTACGAGGGAGAACCTCGAGAGGTCGGGTATGAGCGTCACGGACCGTTTCGACGACCGCCTCGAACCGGTGGGCGTCGGCGTCGGAGTGTTTCTCGTACTCGTCGGCCTGGCGACGGTGGCCGGCATGCCCTGGACGACCAAGGCGACGATCGCGGCAGCCGCCGTTCAGATAGTGGGTGCCCTGGGGACCGCCGTCGTCGGCGCCGGCCTCGTCTGGCTCAGCCGGCAGGGCTGACGCGGCGACGACGGCCCGCCCCGAACCAGCTGCTCACGTTCTCGTCCCCGAACGAAGGCATCACGACCCCGGACAGCCGCTGTTTCTCGAAGCACGACCGACGATCGGTGGAGCAGACACAGAAGACCGCGGAGCGTCATGACTGTGGAGCACAGGGACTGCTGAGCAACAGAATTTTCGAGCGTCAGTACTGTTCACGTCGTCGAGCGGACCTAGAACCAGCCTGAAAACAGTAGATCGAGAAGTGGCGGTCGGGAGAGCCGGGCCAGCCGGAAACGGTCCGAGTTTACCCGCGAACGGGGAGCAGAGCGGTGGCGACGAGGACGATCACGGCGGCGATGCTCAGGTCGACGATCCCCCAGAAGCCGACGACGCGCTCGTCGTAGTCCTCGGCTCTGTCGAGGGAGGCCTTGTAGTCGCTGTAGCGCTCGTCCGTCGGGAGGATCCTGACGGAGGAATCGGAGGGGAAGTGCGCGAAGTACTGGGTCCCCTGGATGGTCGTGTTCTCACCTTCCGAGAGGCCGACGGTTTCGACCGCAGTGCCGGGCCGCGTCAGCACGACGGTTTCGTTGTTCACGGCGTCGACGGTCGTCTCGTTGCCCTGGTAGGCGAGGGTGTCCCCTTCCTCGAACGTGTACCGCTCGACGGGGTCGAAGTACTCCGAGACGGGAACGTTCGTCTCGTTTGCCCGGTAGGTGACGACCTGTGTCCCGTTGACGGTGTTTATCTCGTCGTAGATCGCGGGGTCGAGCGTAGCGGCCTGCGCGAGGTCGCGTTGCTCGACGAGCGTCGCCTCCGTGGGGTCCGTGACGTTCTCGGTCTCGATCAACAGGAGGTAGGGGTTGCCCCAGACGACCGTCGCGCTGTCACCGGAGACGGCGGTCACCGTCGCGTCGTACCCCTGGTAGGTGAACGTCCCGCCTGCCTCGACACTCGTGTTGTCGGCCGGGTTGTCGGGGTTCGTGAGCGTCATCGTCCCCGCCGAACCGTTGGTCGAGACTTCGTACTGGCTGCCGTTGAACGCGATAGTCGACCCCGCGTCGAAGGTCGCCTCCTGGCGGGCGGTCTGGTCCTCCCAGACGACGGCGGTCGGCGCCACCGTCGACCCGTTCTCGAGGGTGTTCTGGAAGACTGCGGACTCGTTCGTCCAGGACAACTCGCCGCTGCCACCCGACACCGAGAGGTCGTACGTGCGGTCGCCGAACGTGACGTCGGTGCCACTCTGGTAGGTGGTTTCGGCGTCCACCGAGACGCTCGGTGCCGACGTCGTCAGTATGAGCCCGTACGCAGCGGCCCCGAGGATGGCGAAAAACACCAGATAAATCGCCACTGCTCGTCGTTGCATACCCGGATGGTCGGTCTCCCCGTGGTAAAACGATTACCAAATCGCGCGCACCGTCTGTCAGCCGTGACGAACGCTCACGACTCGACGGTCACGTTCCGCTCGCCGTGCTCGTCGCCCGCTTCCCGACTCTCCGGAACCGTCGATCCCGCCTGTTCAGACCCCGAGAGCACCGACCCCTCGGACGCCGACTCCGACGCCGCGGCGAGTGTGCTCGCCAGCGCCTGTACCGCTCGTGCGTGGTCGCTCTTCGACCCGTACACCGCCATCGGCGAGACGCCCAGGTCCTCGTAGCCTCGAAAGGCCGAGGACGAGACGACCCCGCGTCGCTCGTACTCCGCCCGGACGACGGTGAGCAGACTGTGGAGGTGAACCAGTTCGTCTTTTTTCATCGTGTCTCAACTACGTGCTCGATACGCCTAAACCTCTCGACGAAGCGGTACGTGGTAGCGTTCGACACGCGATGGTCGCGGCCGTGGCTCCGTCACGACTGTGGGTGTGCCACCACAACCGGCATGCCAGTCGAGTCACAATCGCTGCCATGGACCCGCCCGACCCCTCCCTCCCGCGTCGGGAGTTCGCGAAAGCGGCGGTCGCACTCGGCGGTGCCACCGCCCTCGCAGCCTGCCTCGACCGCGGTGGGGACGACCCGGGTACCGAGAACGGCACCGCGAGTGAGGGGGGGCGTGACACCGCGACTGGGCGCGCCTCGACCGACAGTCCAGCGGCGACGGCCGTGCCGACCGGCGACCCCGCGTCGGTCCCCGACCGACAGCACGCCTGGGACGAGTACGTCCGACGCGACGAGCACGGCAACGCGTTGCTCCCTCGCCACCAGGTCCTCCTCTACCTCTCTCTCGACGGCGACGGTCCGCCCACCGCCGACGAACGCGAGACCATCACGACCGCTCTCGACACGCTCGACCGGGCCTACGCCTGGCGCCACGACGCGCTCCTCCACAGTATCGCCTACTCGCCGGCCTATTTCGACCGGTTCGACACGGCGTTGCCCGACAGCGTCGACCTGCCTGCCCCGCGCCCGCTGTCGAATTTCGAGGACCCAATCTTCGACACGCAGGACGCCGTCGTCCACCTCGCCAGCGACCGTCCCGAGGCCCTGCTGGAAGCCGAACAAGCGCTCGTCGGCGACCGGGAGACGGCCAACGGCGTGTCCGTCGACGCGACACTCACCGACGTCGCGACGGTCGACTCCCGGCGGACGGGCTTCGTCGGCGCCGGCCTCCCCGCCGACAACCAGGACGCCGCCGGTATCCCCGACTCCCGGCCGGTCCCCGAGGCGTCGCCGCTGTTCATGGGGTTCGAGGCGGGGTTTCGTGGCAATCAGGCCACCGAGGACTACGTCACCATCGAGGAGGGGCCCTTCGCCGGCGGAACGACGAAGACCATCTCGAACCTCCGTCAGCGCCTCGATGACTGGTATGGCGAGCAGACCTTCGAGGAACGCGTCGCCGAGATGTTCAGCCCGAGTCACGCCGAGGAGGGACTCGTCGAGGGTGTCGGCGACAGCCTCGGTGACAACAGCGGGATCGACGGATTCCTCGACGACGTGCCCGCTCGTGCCCGCGAGGCGGGCCGGGTCGGGCACGCCCAGAAGGCCGCGCGGGCCAATCGCGACGACGACGGGAACGTCCGACTGCTACGCCGTCACTTCGAGTCGACCGACGACATCGGGTCGGACCAGCGCGTCGCGAGCCTGCACTTCCCGTCGCTCCAGCGCGAAATCACTGCCTTCGAAGAGGTCCGGCAGGCGATGAACGGCACCGATATCACGCGAGCGACGCCCGCGGTCCGCCAGCGGGTCAACAACGGCATTCTCGAGTACATCTTCGTCCGCCGACGGGGGAATTTCCTCGTCCCGCCACGTCGACACCGCGCGCTACCGACGCCGCGACCGGACTCGGGCGAGTGAACACCACCGGATCGTGCCGGGGAACAACTGCCGTCGCGGTCGGCAAACGGGTGGTCCGGGACCGATTCGACGGGCGGACCAGAACCCCTTTTCTCGGCCGACCGTTACCCGACCGGCATGGACCGCCGTCAGTTCCTCGTGACGACGGGTGCCCTCTCCACCCTCGGATTCGCCGGCTGTGGCGGTGACCCCGCTGGCGATGGCCGCTCCGACACGCCGGACTCGGGCCCCGACGCGGGCGGTGCTTCAGGCTCGCCTGGTAGGGCTACCCCGACGCCAGCCGAGACGCCCGCTACCGACGGGACGGAACCGTCGCCGGGCGGTGGAACGCCGACACCCGACAGACCGTCCGGGATCTACGTCCAGACGTTCCGCGAGCGGATGTCGATGCAAGGGACCGCCACGTCGGGCGACTACGCGTTCGCGCTCATGTTCACGGTCCCGCACACGTTCTGGACGGTCACCGGGAGCGAGGTCTCGAAGACTACCATCGAAGACGGCGACAGTCTCCACCTGATGGCGACGGTCTGGGACCCCGAGACGCGGACGGTCCTGCCCGATACCGGTCTGTCGGTCGAGATAACCCGTGACGGCAGTCTCGTCTCCCAGGAAGTCATCTATCCGATGCTCTCTCAGCCTATGGGGTTTCACTACGGAGGGAATTTCTCGCTCGACGGCGACGGGACCTACACGGCGACGCTCGGCGTCGGCGGGACGACCGTTCGCCGGACTGGCGCTTTCGCGGACCGGTTCGGCGACCCTGCGTCCGTCGAGATCCCCCTGACGTTCACGGCGGCGACGCGCGAGGAGGTCGCCACGCGACCGTTCGACCGCGGCGGCCAACCGGGGGCGCTCCGCCCGATGGACGCTTCCTTCCCCCAGTCGGTGGTGCCAGCACCGACGGATCTGCCGGGGACCGTCCGCGGCGAGGCGATGGCAGACGACGCGCGCTTCGTCGTCACGACGCTCGACTCCCCGCCGGCTGGCGTCGACGGCGACGGTCCGTACCTCGCGGTCTCGGCCCGGACCCGGTACAGCGGGTACGTTCTCCCGGCGATGGCGCTCGACGCGACGCTCACTCGTGACGGCGGGGCCGTTTTCGAAGGACCGCTCCGGCGGACCCTCGACCCGGACTTGCGCTATCACTACGGCGCCACCCTCGACGGTATCGAGTCGGGCGACGAACTCACGCTCTCGGTGGCGACCGTCCCACAGATCGCCCGTCACGAGGGCTACGAGACGGCGTTCCGGCAGATGGGCGACGTCTCGGTGACGTTCTGACGAGTTGCCGTCGAACTGTTTCTCGATCTGTCTCTGATGCTCTCGAACGATAGGTGCAGACGAAAGAGTGAGCAATCGCGGTGGCGCGCGCCGTCGAGGGGTGCGAGGCGCTCTAGTGATTGCCGAAAGTTTTGTATGTTTTCGATGAGAGGGGACGGTAATGCCGGGACCGTCGAAGCAGGTGAAAAAACATCTGAATGAAACCGAACTTGACGAGGCGATCGATGAAGC
>ENA-ORDC01000463-ORDC01000463.1-marine-metagenome-genome-assembly--contig:-NODE-463-length-40151-cov-8.504816_pt1 | contig 40151 bp, 61 predicted proteins | sample MGYA00237783_ERZ508515 | MGnify/ENA primary metagenome ERZ508515 (study PRJEB26186, sample SAMN06268792) | marine metagenome | isolation source: Eden Landing Ponds, San Francisco, CA, USA | place... | reverse complement strand
ATCCTCTCGGACAACCTCGCCAACGTCTCCACCTCCTGGCCCGACTTCGAGTTCGAGGTCGAGCCGTTCTACTACGAACTGGCCGACGCGGTCGTCGACGTGGACGAACTCCGGCAGGCGCTCTCGGAGGTCAACTGGGCCTCCCGACGGATCGACGAACTGCGCTCGGAGTACCAGGCGAAGATGCGAAAGTCGGGCGTCGAGACCGCGCGCAAGCACCGCAAGCAGGCGTTCGCCCGCATGGCCGACATCATGGACGAGATCGAGGACGACCTCCTCACCGTGGGGGAGGCCCGCGACGCGCTCAAGACGCTGCCGGACATCCGCCCCGACGAGCCCGCGATCGTCGTCGCCGGCTACCCCAACGTCGGCAAGTCCTCGTTCGTCAACCACGTCACCCGCGCGTCGAACGAGATCGCCTCCTACCCGTTCACGACGAAGGCGGTCCAGATCGGCCACTTCGAGCGCGACCGCATCCGCTACCAGATCATCGACACGCCCGGTCTGCTCGACCGCCCGCAGGAGGAGCGCAACGGCATCGAGCGACAGGCCGTCTCCGCGCTCACCCACCTCGCCGACGCCGTCCTGTTCGTCCTCGACGCCTCCGGCGACTGCGGCTACCCCCTCGAGTCGCAACTGGAACTGCTCGCGGAGGTCGAAGACCGGTTCGACGCCCCGGTTCTCACGGTGTGCAACAAGAGCGACCGCTCGAGGGACGTGGAGGCGGACGCCTACATGAGCGTCACGGAGAACGACAACGTCGACGCCGTCCTCGACATGGCCGTCGAGGCTGTCGGCTTCGAGCCGGACCTGCCCTCGCGCGGCGAGAGCTAGGGCGGCGCGACAAAACGAAGCCGCACGGGGCCCATCACTCCGGTTCGCGCTCGGGGGCCGCCGTCCCGGTCGCGTCCTCGTCCGCGTCGAGCCGACTGTCGGCGTCGAGCAGCCGGTCGAGCCGGCGCTCGAACTCCTCGTCGGACACCTCGCCGTCGGCGTAGCGACGCTTCAGGCGCTCGACGGGGTCGCCCTCGGCGTCGGCTTTCGACCCGTCGCTCACGGTGGCGCCGGTCCCGCGCGTCCGGCGCAGCCGACCCCATCGGACAGCGATCCACAGCAGGAACACCGACAGGACCGCGGCCGCGACCTGGCCGGCCGTGGAGGCGGGGATCGCGTCGACGTACCACAGCACGGCGACGATCAGGATCGTGTCCGCGCCGAACGCGAGGAACATCCCCAGCATCGTCCCGGTGACGAGGCGGGGCTCGGACTCGGTCACGGGAGATATGTCGACCGGGAGACCACTTGGCGGTTCCGCCTCCGCGGACGCCACCGTCCGAGATATCGGTTTCCAGTCGCGCTACTCCAACTCGTAGGTCACGGTCACCGAGGCCGACACCGTCACCGGGCCGGGGTCGAACGACGTAGACGCGCCGGCGTCGGCGGCCGTCTCGTAGACGACCCGCGAGTCGTACGGCGAGACGCCCGCCGATCCGACCCGCATCGACAACTCGATTCCGACCGACCGGTTGGCCGCGCCGGCGGCCGTCTCCACGGTCGCGCGGGCGTCGTTCACCGCTTCCGCGAGCGCCTCCTCACGGAGCTCGGCACGCCGCTCGTCGCTCAGCGTGAAACGGACGTCCCGCACGGCGTTCGCGCCGTTGTCCACGGCGAGGTCGACGGCGCTGCCGGCGTCGTCGGGGCTCGTCTCGAACGCGATCGAGTGGTACGCGCGGTAGCCGATCAGTTCGCGCTCGTTCCCGGAGTGGTCGTACTCCGGCGACAGCCGGAAGTCGACCGTGCGCACCTCGTAGCCGGCGTCGGTCAGGGCCTCGCGGAGCCGCTCGACGTCGGCGGCGACTTGCGAACGGGCCGCGCTGGCGTTGTCGGCGGTCGACTCCACGGCGACGGTGATCTCGGCGCGGTCGGGCGAGGCGCTCACGGTCGCGGTGCCGTCGGCGGTGACGGTGTTCACGTCCGTCGCGTTCGCGCCCGTCGCGGCCGCGGCGGTGGCGCTCGATCCGGTCGTCCCGGCGCAGCCCGCGAGCACGAGCATGGCCGCGACGAGTAGTGCAGGGAGGGCGCTGGTTCGGTTCACGCCCGACCGGACGCTCGCCTCGACCGTTAAGCTACCTTACACACAAATGCGCGTTTGTGTCACGCTGGATCCTCGCCGGCGCGCGACTCCTCGACGGGCACGTACCGCACCGACACGTCGACGGTCGCGGGTTCGCCGACCCCCAGCGGCGCCTCGGCGTCGTCGGCCAGCCGGGTCGCGAGCGCGTCGCCGATCCGCGGCGGCGTCGTCCCCGGCGGGTGGCCGACCGTCACCGTCACCGCGGTCGGCTGTCGGAATGGGAACCCGCCGTACGTCACCTCGACGTCGAGCACGCGCGTGTCCCCCTCGAGGAGCGCGTTCGCCTCCTCCTGGGCGGCGGTCTCGAACTGCGCGCTCTGGTAGGAGGCGACGGTCACGCCACCGAGCACGGCCGTCGAGAGCAGGATGGCGACGCCGAGTACGGCGACCCGCCGGAGGGTCGTCGCGCGCGCCTCGTCGAGGCGCCAGAACGACTCCGGACGGTAGCCTTTGTACCACAGCGTCGCCAGCGCGGCGAAGTTGATCGCCACGAAGTTGACGACGACCAACAGCGCCGCCCCGACGACGGTGCCCGGTCGTCCCCACGCGATCCCGATGCCGACGACGGCCGTCGGCGGCACCAGCGCCGCCGCGATCATGACGCCCACGAGCGCCGAGGAGACGCCCGAGGCCAGCGACAGCGCGCCGGCGACACCCGACCCCAGCGCGATGGGCAGCGAGAGCACGTCCGGCGCGAGTCGCTCGCGCACCTCCGCGATCGAGAACACCTCCTCGACGCCGAACGGGACCACCCGTCCGTACCTGAGCAGCGCCGCGAACGCCGCCGCACTCGCCACGGCGAGCACTGCCCCGAGTACCTGCAGCTTCACGCCGCGCGCGAACAGTTCCTCGTCGTCGAGGACGGTGCCGACGCTGGCGGCCATCGCCGGCCCGATCAACGGCGCGATCACCATCGACCCGACGACGACCGCCGCCGAATCGAGCAACAGTCCCGCGGTGGCGACGACGGCGCTGATGACGATCATCGTCACGAACGCCCCGAGTCGGGGCGTCATCTCCGTGGCCCGCGCGTCCAGTTCCTCGCGGGCGATCCGGTCGCCGTTACCCTCCTCGTCGTTGGCGTATCGCTCCTCCAATTCCTCGAACCGCTTCGAGACGACGGTCTCGGCGTCGACGACGACCGTGTAGGCGTCGCGTTCGAGGCCGGCCTCCCGAAGCTCCGCGAGCACGGGCTCGACCGCCTCCGTCGGCAGCGGGAACGAGACGACTGCGGTGTACTCCCGTCCGCTCGTCTCGTCGGAGAGCACGTAGTCGATTCCCTCGTCGTCGAGCACCGAGAGAACCGTCTCGCGCTTGCCCGCCGGCACCATCACCTGAACCAGGCGCACGGGCGGACCTCACGGAGCGGACAGTTATAATCGACGGACGGTGGCGATCTCGGGCGATCGCCCGCAGCCGGGGATCGTCACGGCTGCAGCCGCTGCAACACCGGGATCGCCTCCAGCTTCTCGGCCGGAAGCGCGTCCCAGTCGACGCCGTCGGGCCGGACGGGCGAGTCTCCGCCGCGTGCCGCCGCGGTCCGAACCGTCCGCTCGGGTGTACAGATCAGATCCAGCGGCACGTCGTGGGGGTCGAGGTCGACGCGGTCGGTCACGACCTGCCGTTCGTGGACGGTCGTCGCCACCGCGGTCGCGTCGTCGACGGCGCCCAGCTCCGACAGCACGGCGAACTCCAGATCCGCGAACCCCTCGCCCTTCCCGACGCGGCCGCCGGATTCGGTGACGGCGACGCTCCCGGAGACGATCAGGTCGACGTGGGGAACCTCGTCGGGGCCGACGGGGACGCCGTGGGTCGAGGAACCGGAGACGGTGGTCGCCTCGTCGATGTCGGGCACCTCCTCGGGCGCCAACCGGAGGAACGGGTGCTCCTCCCTGAGCCGGGGGACGGCCATGTAGACGGTCTTGCCTGCCCGGAGGGCGGCGCGACGGACTGGAAGCTGGGGTGCGTCGGGGTTCGCCTTGAGCGTTTCCGCCGACTCCCACGCGGGGGTGTCGGTCAGGCGATCGCACGCCCCGTCCGCCCCGGCGAAGTTCGGGATCCGGCCGTGCGGCGGGAACGGGAAACGGGCCTCGCCCGACTCCTCCAGATCGTCCCAGATCCGCTCGCGGAGGGGCTGTTTGTCCATGGAGCGTATGGGGATCCCCCCGGGATAAGCGTCGTGCTCGATCCCGGTCCCGTCGACTCCCGCGTCCCCGGCGTCGTCCTGCAGTTTGCTCCCTCGAACAATCGGCAATTCCCCCGCACCTGAGTAACCTTTTTATGTAGGTCATATGATCGTTCATGAGGTATGAGATCACGTCCTGGTTCTGACAGCACGGACGACGGATCGCGCTCCGAGCACGCCGAGCGGTCGGTCGACCGGCGAACCCTCCTCTCGTCGGGCGCGGCCGTCCTCGGCGGGACGGTCCTCGCCGGCTGTACGGGCGGCGGTAACGGGGACGGAGACGGCGACGACGGAGATGGCGGGGGCGATACTGGCGGCGACGACGGCGGCAACGGGGGCAGTGGGGACGACGGCAGCGACGGCGGCAGTGGAAACGACGACACGACGAACGTCGCCATCGTCTCCAGCCCCGCCGGCTTCGACGACAACGCGTTCAACGACCTCGCGCTCGAGGGCCTCCAGAGCGCGGCCGAGGAATACGACATCGATATTAACCAGGTCGAGGAGACCGAGCAGGCGCAGTACCAGTCGACGCAGTCGGAACTGGCCGCGAGCGGCGACTACGACCTCATCGTGTTGGTCTCGTACAACCACACGGAAGCGCTCACTCAGAACGCCGTCGACTACCCGGACCAGAACTGGATGCTGATCAACGACCACGTCGACGAGCCGAACGTGGCCGGCTACACGTGGGCCAACCACGAGATGTCGTATCTCGCGGGCGTGCTCGGCGGGACGATGACGACCGAGGAGCTCTCCCACGAGGGGAGCGAAACCGACCCGGGGAGCGCCCAGATCGGGTTCGTCGGCGGGGTCGACGGGTCGCTCATCAACGCGTTCGAGCGGTCGTACGTCGCCGGCGCCGAGTGGGTCAACTCCGACGTCGAGGTCAACGTCGGCTACATCGGCGACTACACCGACACGGACACCGCGGCCGACATCGCCAGTTCCCAGTACGACGACGGCGCGGACATCGTCTACCACGCCGCCGCGGCCGCGGGTCGTGGCGTCTTCGAGGCCGCCCAGAGCAACGACCGCTTCGCGATCGGCGTCGACGCCGACCAGTCGGTGACGCTCCCGGACTTCCAGGACGTCATCATCGGCTCGGCGGTCAAGTTCATCAACGAGGGGACCCGCGAGGTCGCGGTCGCCGTCGCCGACGGCGAGTTCGAGTCGGTCACCGGTCCGAACACCCTCGGGCTGGCCGAGGAGGGGGTCGACTGCGTCATCGGGCAGGCGTTCCAGGGGGAGCTCCCCGACGCGGTCTCACAGAACCTCGAGGAGGCCAAGCAGGGGATCGTCGACGGCGACATCGACGTGCCGTGCACCGCCTCCGGCTGTAACTGATCCGCTCGCGGTCGCGTTCCTCCCTGACCGAGAATTCTTCATGACTGACGTATCCCACCATGACCGGTAACCAAGCAACGCCAGCTGTCCGACTCGACGGCATCACCAAGCGGTTCGGCGATGTCGTCGCCAACGACGGAGTCGACTTCACGCTCGAACGGGGGACGGTTCACGCTCTCCTCGGCGAGAACGGGTCCGGCAAGACGACGCTGATGAGCGTGCTCTACGGGCTGTACGACCAGAACGAGGGGACGATCGCCGTCGACGGCGAGGAGCGGACGTTCGACTCGCCGCGCGACGCGATGGACGCCGGGATCGGCATGATCCATCAGCACTTCCAGCTCGTCGGGCCGATGACAGTCCTCCAGAACGTCGTCCTGGGCCACGAGCCGACCGACCGCGGGCTCGTCGACGAGGGGTCAGCGCGCGCGGAGATCGAAGCCATCTGCGACCGCTACGGCTTCGACGTCGACGAGCACCTCGACGAACGCGTCGTCGATCTCGACCTCGGCGTGCGCCAGCGCGTCGAGATCGTCAAGAGCCTCTACCGGGGCGCAGAGGTGCTGATCCTCGACGAGCCGACGGCGGTCCTCACGCCGCAGGAGGTCGACTCGCTGATCGAGGTGATGTCGGATCTCGCCGCCGACGGGCGGTCGCTCGTCTTCATCACGCACAAGTTGGACGAGGCGCTGTCGGTCGCCGACGAGGTCACCGTCCTCCGGGACGGCGAGGCGGTCGGCACCGTCGACGCCGCAACTACCACCGAGCAGGAGCTCGCGCGGATGATGGTCGGGCGGGAGGTGCTGTTCGATCGGCGCCCGCGCGAGACCGAGCCGGGCGACCCGATGCTCCGCGTCGAGGGGCTCCGCGTCACCGGCGACCGCGGCCTCGAACGGGTCAGCGACGTCGACTTCGTCGTCCGCGAGGGGGAGATCCTCGGCGTCGCGGGCGTGCAGGGCAACGGACAGACCGAACTGGTCGAGGCGCTCACCGGGCTTCGGCCCGCGGATTCCGGCGCCGTGGTCTTCGACGGCGACGATGTCACCGGGACGAGCCGTCGGGGGCGGATCCGGGGGGGCCTCGTCTACATCCCGGAGGACCGGCAGACCGAAGGGCTGGTTCAGGATTACGACCTCGTTCGGAACGCGTTGTTGGGCAACCAGACCGTCGAGCCGTACGTCACTCGGGGACTCATCGATTGGCCGGCGGTTCGCGAGCACGCGGCCGACATCGTGGACGAGTACGACGTACAGCCGCCGACCGTCGACGTCGAGGCGGCGTCGCTCTCGGGCGGCAACCAGCAGAAGTTCATCGTCGGCCGCGAGATCGAACACGACCCGGACGTCATGGTCGCGGCGCACCCCACTCGCGGGGTCGACATCGGCTCCATCGAGTTCATCCACGACCGCCTGCTCGACCTCCGCGACGAGGGGCTCGCGGTCCTGCTCGTCTCCTCGAAACTGGAGGAGATCCGAACCCTCTCGGACCGTATCGCGGTCATGTACGAGGGGGAGTTCATCGACACGGTCGACCCCGACGCCGTGACCGACGAGGACCTCGGCCTGCTGATGGCCGGCAGACGCCCCGACGAGGACACCGCTGTCGGCGAGGGCGGCCCCGCCGTAGCTGACGCGGGCGAGACCGGACCCACGACGGCCCCCGACTCCGAGGTGGAGCGGTGAGCGACGCCGACCCCGGCCGGGGCCGGGCGGTTCTCGACGCGGTGGCCGCCCGGATGCTGGACGCGACGGTGCTCCAGCGGCTCGGGATCGCGACCGCCTCGACCGCGCTGGCACTGGCGATCGGCTTGGTCGCCGTCGCGCTCTCGGGATACGACCCGGTCGCGTTCCTGGCGAACGTCGCCGAGGGCGCGTTCGGCGACGCGAACGCGATCGCTCGGACGCTGAAGTTCACGACGATGTTCGTCCTCGTCGGTGTCGCCGTGGCCGTCGCCTTCCGGGCCGGCGTGTTCAACATCGGCGTCCAAGGTCAGTTCGTCGTCGGCGGGTTCGCCACGGTCATCGCCATCCTCCAGTTCGCGCCGCTGTTGCCCGGCGGCACCGTCGGCGGCCTCGCGTTGCTCGTGGTCGGCACGGTCGCCGGCATCGTCGCCGGCGGCCTCTACGGCGCGCTTCCGGGCGTGCTGAAGGCGTACGGCGACGCCAACGAGATCATCACGACGATCATGCTGAACTTCATCGCCGTCGGCGTCGTCGGCTTCCTCGTCGAGGGCCCGCTCCGAGGCGAGGGGAATCGCGCACCCAACACCGAGCGCCTCCCGGAGTACGTCCAGTTGCCGCCGGTCGTCTTCGACAGTCCCGACTTCTCGCTCGTCGGGCTCGCCGTCGCGCTCGTCGTCGTCGTGGTCGTCTCGTTCCTCATGGTCCGGACCCGGATCGGCTACGATATGGTGACCAGTGGTCACCAGGCGGCGGCCGCGACGTTCTCCGGCGCCGACGCCCGGCGGACCGTCGTCACGACGATGACGCTCTCCGGGATGGTCGCCGGCGTCGCCGGGGCGGTGTTCGCCGTCATGATACAGGGGTACTACAGCGACCCGAGCGGCGTGGCGACCTACGGGTTCGACGCCATCGCCGTGAGCCTGCTCGCGGCGAACAACCCGCTGGGGGTCGTCCCCGCCGCACTGCTGTTCGGCGGGCTCGACTCGGCCGGAACCCACCTCAGCATCAACAGCGACGTGCCCCCGCAGCTGATCGACGGCGTCGTCGGGCTCGTCGTCCTGTTCGTCGCCGCCCCGGAGCTGTTCCGGATGGCGGCCCGTCGGGCCGGCCTCGGGGGTGAGAACCGATGAGCGTCGCCGGCTACGTCGCCGGACACCGGATCCGGGTCGGGGGCGCCGTCGCGGCGGTCGCGGCCGCGGCGATCGCGGTCCTGCTGGACCTGCCGATCGCGAGCATCGTGACGGTCGGCTTCGTCGAGCGTTCGCTCCAGGCGGCCACGCCCATCGCGCTGGCGGCCATCGGCGGGCTGTACGCCGAGAAGAGCGGCGTGTTCAACATCGGTCTCGAGGGGTTCATGATCCTCGGCGCGGCCAACGCGGCGGCGTTCGTGTGGCTCCTCGGGGGCGAATCGCCGACCCAGGGCGACCTCTGGATCGCCGTCGCCGGGGCCGTCCTGGCGAGCCTCGTGTACACGCTGCTGTTCGCCGTCCTGTTGATCCGGTACCGCGCCGACCAGATCGTCGCGGGCCTCGCGGTCTGGTTCATCGGCCTCGGGTTCGGACCGTTCTCGGCGGTCCTGATCTGGGGGAACCGCAACAGCCCGGGGCTGGTGAGCGTGAACGACGTGACGGTGCCGGTGCTGGCGGAGTTGCCCGTCCTCGGGCCGATCCTCTTCGACACCTCCCCGCTGGTGGTGTCGACCGCCGTCGTCGCCGTCGTCGCCTGGGTGGTGCTGTACCGAACCCGATACGGCTACTGGATTCAGGCGGCGGGCGAGAACCCCGAGGCGCTGGACACCGCGGGCGTGAACGTCGCGCGCGTCCGCTACGCCGCGGTGATCTTCTCGGGCGCGATGGCGGGGCTCGCGGGCGCGGTGCTGCTCGCACACGCCGGGTCGTTCACCGGGACGGGAGACACGATGGTGAACGGCCGCGGCTGGATCGGCATCGTCGCGTACCTGTTCGGCAACTACAACCCGCTCGGCGCGGCCGCCGCCGCGCTGCTGTTCGGGGGGCTGGACATGCTGCAGATCCAGTTCCAGACGGCCGGGATCGAGCTTCCGAACCGGCTAGTCAACCTCTTCCCGTACGTCGCGGTCGTGGTAGTGTTGACCGTCTGGGGCTCCACGCGGATGCCCGCCGCCGTCGGGGAGTCCTACGAGACCGAGGAGTGAGCGCCCCCGCCGGTGAGACGTGACTCCCGCCCGCCGGAACTTCACCCGCGCCGCTTAACCGGCCGCTCGTCCAACCCGACGCCATGACCTTCGAGGGGCGACCGAACCGGGACGCCGAGGTGGTGCTCGTCGGGCGCTCGAACGTCGGCAAGTCGACGCTGATGCGCGAGCTGACCGGCCACGACGTGTCCACGGGCAAGAAGCCGGGCGTCACGCGCAGACCGAACCACTTCGACTGGGCGCCCCAGTCGTTCATGTTCACCGACCTCCCCGGCTTCGGGTTCATGACCGGCGTCGAGGAGGGCCAGCGCGAGGCGATCAAGACCGACGTGGTTCGGTACATCGAGGACAACGCGGACTCGATCGTCGCGGGCGTGCTCGTCGTCGACGGGAAGGCCGTCATCGACATCATCGACCGCCACAGCGGCGAGGGCGAGATCCCCCACGACGTGGAGCTGTTCCAGTTCCTGCAGGACGTGGACGTGGCGCCGGTCGTCGCGGTGAACAAGATGGACAAGGTGAACGACCGCGACGAGCGGCTGAACGAACTGTGCGAGCGGCTGGGGCTGTACCCGCCGTGGCAGCAGTGGTCCGGCGAGGGCGGGACGATCGCGCCGATCACCGCGAAGAAGGGCTCCATCGAGCCGCTGAAGGAGGCGTTGCGTGGCCACTTCCGTGAGGCGAAGCGGGACGACCTGCTTCAGTTCGTGACGTAGCCTCGCGCTCCCGCCACCGGTCGTCCCGTTCTCGACGTCCGCGGTCACGGAGTACGAGCGTTTATGCCCGAGAACGCCCCACCCTCCCACAGCAATGGCGAGCGCGGACGCGAACACCGACCACGACGACGCGGCGTTCCCGGTCCCCGAACTCCGCGAGCGCGCCGAGGCGTGCGCCGGCCGGCTGCGCGAGGCCGGCGAGTTCCTCCTCTGTTCGCACATCGACGCCGACGGCCTCACCAGCGCCGCGGTCGCGACGGCGGCGTTCGAGCGCGCGGGCTTCGACTTCGAGACGGCCTTCTTCAAGCAGCTCGACGTCGACGCCGTCGCCTCGATCGCCGCGACCGACCACGACGTGGTCTGTTTCACGGACTTCGGCAGCGGCCAACTCGACGTGATCGCGCCTCACGAGGCGGCCGGCGACTTCGTCCCCGTGATCGCCGACCACCACCAGCCGGCGGACGCGGAGACGGAGTACCACCTCAATCCCCTTCTCGAGGGGCTCGACGGCGCCAGCGAGCTCTCCGGCGCGGGCGCATCCTATCTCCTCGCGCGTGCGCTCGGCGACGCCACCGGAGCCGACAACCGCGATCTCGCGGCTCTCGCGGTCGTCGGCGCGGTCGGCGACATGCAGGACGGCGACGACGGGCTCTCGGGCGCCAACGAGGCGCTCGTCGCGGACGCGGTCGCCGCGGGCGCGCTGGAGGAGGTGACCGACCTGTCGCTGTACGGTCGACAGACCCGTCCGCTCCCCAAGCTGCTGGAGTACGCCAGCGAGGCGCGGATCCCGGGTATCTCGAACGATCAGGCCGGCTCGATCGAGTTCCTCTCCGAGCTCGACGTGCCGATGAAGGACGGGGACGGCGAGTGGCGCCGGTGGGTCGACCTCGACGCGGACGAGCGCCGCACGGTCGCCAGCGCGCTCATCCGCCGTGCGGTCTCCTCGGGCGTTCCCAGCGAACGCGTGGACTTGCTCGTCGGCACCACCTACGTCCTCGCCGACGAGGAACCCGGAACCGAACTCCGCGACGTGAGCGAGTTCTCGACGCTGCTCAACGCGACCGCGCGCTACGAACGCGCGGACGTGGGGCTCGCGGTCTGCCTCGGCGACCGCGGAGAGGCGCTCGAGCGCGCTCGAACCCTGCTTCGGAACCACCGTCGGAACCTCTCGGAGGGGCTCCAGTGGGTCACGAACGAGGGGGTCGAGCGCGAGGACAACGTCCAGTGGTTCGACGCCGGCACCAGGATCCGCGAGACCATCGTCGGCATCGTGGCGGGGATGGCCGTCGGCGCCGACGGCGTCTCCGCCCGCACGCCGATCGTCGCGTTCGCGGACAAGGGCGAGGGGGAGACGAAGGTCTCGGCCAGGGGGAGCGGGCGTCTCGTCGGCGAGGGGCTCGACCTCTCGGCGGTGATGCGGGAGGCGAGCCGCGCGGTCGGCGGCGACGGCGGCGGACACGACGTCGCCGCGGGCGCGACGATCCCCGACGACGAACGCGAGGCGTTCCTCGCGACGGTCGACGAGCTCGTCGGCGAGCAGTTGAACGACGACTGACTGCGAGTCCGCCTCTCGAGATGGAGAACGATCCGCGGATCAGGCCGACTCGGACGTGGACGACGGACCGAGGTCGCGGAACAGCATCCGGTAGTCGTCCGGCGAGAACGCCGACGCGAGGTCGTCCATCTCCGACTGCAGCGAGTCGATGGTGCTGAGCAGCTCCTCGTACTCCGGGGAGGAGCGGAGTTCGGCTGGGGTCCGCTCGGCCTCGAGTACCGCCCGTTTCGTGACGAGCGAGGCGGTCCGCTGGAGCGTGTCGTCGTACTGCGCCCGCGTTCCGAGCCGCTCGACGGCCGACTGGATGTCGTCACGGGTCGCGGGCTTGACGAGGTACAGGTCGAACCCCATCTCGACGATGTCGACGTCCGGCTCGACGGCGGTCACCATCGCGACCCGACAGTCGAGGCCGCGCTCGCGGATCGCTGCGAGCACCTCCGACCCGGAGGTGTCCGGAAGCCGCCGGTCCAGGAGCACGGCGTCCGTCTCGCCGTCGACGAGGTCAAGCGCCTCGGCGCCCGTGTTCGCAACCGTGACGTCGTAGGTCCCCGAGAGGTACCCGCGGTACAGATCGGCGACCTCGGGTTCGTCCTCGACGATGAGCACGCGCCGCGTCACCGTGACCGACCTCCGACGTGCCCGACCCCACGGTCAATCATGTTCGTGAACCGGACGTGTTCGTGCTTAAAACTGTCGCACACAAATCCCGCCGTAGAAACCGAATACTGGATATATTTGTATTCTCAGACACATATATCTCCCGATCCGGTCGCACTCGCCGTGTCGGCACACGGCGGAACCGTTTTCATTTGTGGGGACGGCGGGTATCAATATGGTAGCCACTGTTCCGACCGGAATCGACGGGCTCGACTCCATCCTCAACGGCGGTCTCGTCGAGAACGCGACGGTGCTCGTGAGCGGGAACCCCGGGACTGGGAAGTCGCTGTTCGGGATCCAGTACCTCTATGAGGGCGTCACGACGCACGACGAGCACGGCATTTACATCTCCTTCGAGGAGAACGAGGAGGACATCCGGCAGGCGGCCGAGTCGATCGGCTTCGACCGCTGGGGCGACCTCGTCGACGCCGGGTCGATCAAGGTGTACGACAAACAGCACATGCTTCGGGAGGGCGACTTCTCGTCGGCGCTGGACACGCTGATGGAGGACTTCGCGAACACCTCCTACGACCGGCTGGTGCTCGACTCCCTGACGATGTTCTCGCTGTTCTTCGAGGACGAGAAGGAGAAACGCACGTACCTGCTGAAGTTCTCGGACATCCTGAAGCAGAACGGACTCACCTCGCTGCTCATCAACGAGCAGGGGGCGGTGTTCCCGGAGACGGAGATCGGCCTCGAGAACTTCCTCACCGACGGAAACATCTACTTCATCCAGACGCCGACCGACTCCGGCGTCAACCGCTACGTCTGGGTGGCGAAGATGCGCAAGCAGGACATCGACACCGACATCTTCCCGATGGAGATCGCCGAGGGCGGGATCAAGGTGTACGAGCGCGCGGGCGGTTTCTCGATGATGGGCCGCGACGGTCCCGACGACGGGTTCTGAACGGGATCCGTTCGGGGCCGGCGATCGCGGCGGTCGTACGACTCCCCGATCAGCCGTCGGTCATCGTCCGCCACACGTCGTCGAGCTTGTTCTTCACCTCCGAACGCTCCTCGAGTTCGACGGCCAGCCCGTCGCGGAACCGCACGTTCACCCCGTCGACGCATCGCCGGTACACCTTGATCCGGCGATGTTCGTCGGAGAGGGGGCGGTCGTGTAGCTCCAACAGCTCGGTGTCCTCCAGTTCGTTGATCCGGCGGTAGCAGGTAGCGATCGGCACGCCGAGCTGATCGGACAGCTCCTGTGCCGACTTCGGTTCTCCCGCCGCGTCGAGGATCTCGGGGTTGTACTTGTTCCCCAGCACCTCGATGATCTCCTCGTCGTCCGCGGACATAACTCTCAGTACTGAGAGTGAGCGTGATAAGCGTGCCGCCTTCGATCCGGCTCGCTCCCCCGAATTCGGCCGTCCCGACGAGAGATATCGATCCCGATAGCCTCCAGTCGAGTTATCTGTTCTGATATATGGCGCCGTAGGCTTATTAGGCGATTCCGAGTTATCGTCGCTACCGCCCGGCCCACGTCGGGTTCGGGACCGAGAGAACCATACAATGTTCGAATTCATCACGGACGAGGAAGAGCGCGGGCAGGTCGGGATCGGGACGCTCATCGTGTTCATCGCGATGGTGCTGGTGGCGGCGATCGCCGCCGGCGTCCTCATCAACACCGCGGGCTTCCTCCAAAGCAAGTCGCAGGAAACGGGACAACAGAGCAGTAAACAGGTCAGCGACCGCGTCCAAGAGGTCGCCACCGTCGGTAACGTGAACAGCGCCGGCGACTCAGTCAACTTCGTCAACGTGACGGTGACGCAGGCCGCCGGCGCCGGCGAGATCGACCTACAGAACACGACGGTGACTTGGATCGGCCCGAGTGGGACGTACCAGTTGATCGCCGCGAGCGATTTCAACAACACCCCGGCCGCCACCGGTGAGACGTTCACCTACGATGTGATCAAGGACAGCGACGACAGTGCGCCCGTCCTGAACGACAACGACGACCGGCTCCAGTACATCTTCGACGTCTCCGACTTCACTGGCGGCGAGGAACTGAGTGAGGGCGAGGAAGTGACGATCAAGGTCAACACGAGGGCCGGCGCGACCACCGAGATCCGGTTCACCGTCCCCGAGTCGCTCGGGAACAAGGAAGCCGTCGAACTGTAAGTCGGCTCACTCCCGTTCTCTCGCTTCTCTTCGATGGGTAGTGGCGACGACGGCCGCTCGGTTCCCGGTCGTGTGGTGACGATCCGACCGGTCGGTCGTCGACGACGTGTTCGTCCCACGAACCCGTCGGCGTCGCAGGCGCCGGCTACCGAAGTGTCGTGTCCTCGGCCCCGGACGGGAGATGAGCGGGGACGACGGGATGAGAGACGGGAAGTCGGACCGCACCGACGACATTGGTCCGCCCGACGACGCCGGCCCGCTCGACGATGGCGATCCACCCGGTAGCGACGCCGAAGACGACCACGATTCGGACGAGGACGAGAACGATGACGACGATGGCTGAATCACGCGAGCGGGTCGCCAGATCGAGAGAGTTCCGCACTCACGAATCGCTGTCGTCGCTCACGATATCTCGACGGAAACGACTGCGGATCCACGGTCGCCTCGGAACCGCCACTGACGACTCTACGAGGCGTGGAATGCGGGAAGTGGGCCGGCGCGAGTAAGGCGCGATCTGCTTCGTAGGGGCTTCTCGAAGGCGATTCTCCCGATCGCTGCTGCTGGTGTTGTCACTCATCATCGTCGATCTCGAAGTTCAGTTGCTCCACGTACTCGCGGCGACTGTGCATCCGGTCGCGGCGACGCTGCCACCGCTCCTCGCGCGTCGCCCAGTCGTAGTGGTCTTCGATCACGCTCACCGAGGCGTTCACTCGCTCGGCGACCACCTCGGGCGGGAACCCGATGTTGAGCTGCCACGTGATCGATCCCGTCCGGATCTTGTGCGGCGACCGCGACGACGGGCACTTGCTCGACTGGCTATAGTCGATCCAGTCGCACGTCTCTCGCTCCTTGTCGTGTGGGCACGGGGAGTGAATACACGGCTGCGTCGCCATGTACGACCAGTTCCGTACCGTGTTGGGCGTCGGGCGGCCCTTGGTACTCGCCAAGAGCGGCAGCCGACCGTGCTCGTCACTGGTCTCGTACCGCTTCTCACGGACGTACTCTCGCAGAGAGCCCATCACCTCCTCAGGCAGTCCAACGGGCCGTTCTCCGCGGATCTTGTTCTTGAGCGGCGTCCCCGTGTCCGGGCGGTGATGGAACTCGATGAACCCGTCCTCGTAGTTCACATCGCGAACGTCGAGTGCGCGGAGGCCGCCCTGTCGGGCACCCGTGAACCACGCGAGTTCGAGGAAGACGTGGGCACGAGTCGCCCGAACCGACGGATCCGAACGGTAGTGATCGAGCAGTGCGACGGCGGCGTCACGTCGAAGCGACACGTCGTCGGAACGGTCCTCCGGATCGAGGTCGGGAATGCGGACCGCCTCATATAGATCCTCCTCGACGGCGCCGAGTTGTTCGTCGAGGTAGCGGGTGAACGTCTTGAGCGTCCACATCTCCGCCTCCAGGGTCGCGGGGGCGATCTTCCCGCTCCGCAGGTCGTTGTACTCGTCGAGGTCGTACCGGCGGAGGTCGCCGACGGTCTCGATGCCGACGCCCTCGCACCACTCGACGAAGATCTTGAGCCGATACTTCCACGACTTGACGCTCGACTCGGTCGCGTCCGACCGCCGGCGACGGAGGTACCGCTGTACCGCGTCGCGAACCGGCAACTCGGACGGGTCGGGGCGCTCGCGGGTCACTCGTCGCCCCCGAGCAGCCGATCTCGCGCCTTCACGACGCGCCCGTACGCCTCGGCGTCGCCGCCGTGGTCGGGATGCACGTCCTTCACCCGCTCGCGGAACGCCGCGCGGATCTCCTCGTCGCTGGCGTCACGGTCGACACCGAGCACGTCGTGTGCGCCGGCGGCCGCGACCACGACGCCGTCCTCCTCGCCGCTGGGGAGCTGTGCGGCCGCGAAGTTCGCGGCGCCGGTCACGACCGGCCGCTGGCCGCGCATCCGCGTCTCGTGGACCCACTTGTAGATCCAGCGGACGTTGTCGCGGAGTCGCGGGCTCGCGTCGCACGCGACCGCGAACTGCTCGCCCTCGTCGGTCCACCGAAGCACGAACCCCGGATCGTCCGGGTTCGCGTTGTGTAGCGGCAGGCCGTTGCTCTTCGTGTGTTGGTTCGCGATCGAGGGGCGCCAGTCGTCGGGGTCGAGGCGGTCCATCTCGGCCGCCAGTTCGTCGGTCGTCTGCCCGAGCGTCGCCTCGAACGAGCGGTACCGCTCGCGCTCGTGGGACGGCGTCCGCTCGAAGCCGGCGGGCCAGTCGAGCGTCACCGGTGGATACCCCCGGTTCGACCGAGGGGCTTTACTTGCGAGTCCGATCGACTGGGACTGTGACCGACACGCCCTCCAACGACCTCCTCCGTCGAACGAACAGGCTGCTCACGTGGGGCATCTTCGTCCTCTGTAGCGCCGTGTTCCTGATCGTCGACGCCACCGGCGGCGGCGTCCCGGACCTCTTCGTGCTCCCCAGCTACTTCGTGATCCTGGCGAGCTTCGTGGCCTCGGGGATCCAGAGCGTCCGCGGACTCTGACTCGGCGCCGCGGTCGTCGGGACCGCACGCGCTACACCAGTCCCGGTGGGCCGGCGGGAACGTGTCGAGCGACACCTCCCGCGGCGTCGTCGAGGCGAGCTGGCGGCAGTCCGGAACGAGGTGGAGCTTCCCGCCGTTGGCGCCGCGCTTGGCGCTCTCGTACGCGACCTCGGGGAGCGCGTCGGCGCTCATGCGTCGGGCTCCGTAACGGCGGTGACGCGCAGGCCGTCGGCGGCGAACGCCTCTGCGACCCACGCGAGGTCGGTCTCGTAGCCGCCCGCGACGCCGTGGACCGTGTAGGTCGTGTGCGCCATCACGCACCTCCGTCGCGCTCGATCACGTCGAGCACCTGCCCGACCGTGATCGTCTCCTCGGCGATGCCGACGACGTGGACCCTGTCGCCCGCGCGGTGGGTCACGACGCCGTGAGTCCGGATCCCCGCGTCGTAGACGACGGTGTCACCCTCGCGGGGGTCGGCAGCCCTGTGGTCCGAGCAGACCGGGAGCCGCTTATCCCCGACGACGCGCAGGCCGTCGGGGTCCGCGCCGCAGACGGCGCATCCGCTGCTGTTATCAGAAATCGCTACCTCCTCGTCTGTGCGGGCCTCTGTGCCCGCGACTGGATTAGCTGACATGGGTTCGTGCTTCCGCACGAAACCCGCCCACGGCGCGGTGTCTCCAGCACCGCGCCGATGGGACCGAGATTATCTCATACCTACCAACTGGTTCGCGCTTCGGGTCTCGCGACTCGTCCAAGATGGGTAGACAAGTTATAGTTTGTGTTAGATGGTAGAATATGCTTAGCAGGATATTGCGTACTAAAGCTGGAAATATGTCCCAGGTACATCTATTCTGTTTCAAGAAACAATGCGGAGTTCGGCAAAATGGATGACCCTCGTTGATGATAGAGTTCTAGAATATATTGATGAGAACAGTCACGGGTCACCGACAGAGATGAAAAAAGAGGGACCGATCCGATACTCCTCTCAGTATATCGGTGAGCGATGTCGTACGCTCGCCGATCACGGTCTCCTTACCCATGTCGGAAACGGCGTCTACACGATCACCGAGGACGGCCGAAAGTACCTCCGCGGTGAACTCGACACGGGCGAACTCGAATCCAGCGAGGAGAATGGCGAGGGGGCCGCGCAGGCGTGAAGATCAGGCTCGATTCGGGATGGATGGTCCATAGCGACGAACGAATCCTCGAACGGCTCGCCGAGGAGGGACACGGGCCGTCGTGGATGATCGCCTCGGACCTCGACTACCAGCGGTTCCACGTCGCTCGTCGGTGTCGGATGCTCGCGGAAGCCGAGTTTGTCGAGCGTGAGCAGCGCGACGGCTTCGCCGACGAGTGGTACATCACGACGTGGGGCGTGCTGTATCTGAAGGGAGAACTGGACGCCGACTTGCGTCGGCCCGATCCCGGGATGCGGCCGGGTGGACGGGTTCGGCCGAGTTGGTACGCAGAGTTCGGATAAGTACCTAACTGAGCTAATGTATAGGTTGAGAGTCAGTCTTGAGAAGCCGACTACGCGAATAGCAATAGCGGTGTTCCTTCTTTCGGCCTCAGGTAGCGTCGGCCTCCTCTGGTTTGGGAGGAGCCTAGAGCCAACAGAACTGACGGGATTCTTGCTAAACCTACTGGTCTTAGTAGCATTCGCTGGTGTGCTGTTTGGACTGGCTGGCTCAGACAAGAGGAAGATCTATGCTGAGCAAATTTTATCCAAGCCAGTAATAAGGGTCTATCTTCGCGCCTCTGTTTGGGGTGGCAAAATGTCTCAGAAATTTGATCCTATTGTGAGTGCCATTAGTGCTGTGGTCGCCGCCATATCACTGACTGCTCTTGTGATATTTCTCTTGTATGTGGCTGTTGCAGGTTACTCAGTGTTTGAACAGCCAATTGAGAGTCCCAGTGAAGTAGCAAATAAAATCGCACTTATTTTGACAATTTTGACAATCTCTCCGTTAATTGGAGATCAGGTGCGAAAAACGTGGGAGTTCACACCAGAAATAGCATCTTCAGCACTTTCAAAATCAGAGAAATTCGGATCGTTAAATTCGAGCGAGGTCATTGCCGCGGTGGGTGTCCCCAAAGCTTGTTTTTGGACGTTTCTCTATTGGAAGTCGTTAGGGAGACCTACTTCAGGTTCGGTCCTCGTTTCGTTGATTCTGGCTTGTTTCTTACTATCAATGAGTGTTGTAGCTCTCATTGCAATCATAGAGAACCGACTCGAAAGGGATTCAGATGAGTTACAGGCGGATTTTCTCGAATGGCTAGTGAGCTCTCAGGGAGGCGAACGAGACCATTAAGCCGAACAATAGTCCCGCCGCGTGAGCGTACACGTTCGTAACCCCACCCCCATTCACGATATCCGCAGGAGCCGGAAACAGCATGAACACAGTGTACCCGAGCACCGCCGCGACCAACACCACCAGCCCGCCACTCACCACCACGTCACGCCCGACCTCGAGATCCCCGCGGCGTTCCCACACAACTGACCCGCCGACAAGCGCGATCCCAGCGACCACCAATCCCGCAACCTCCAGCCGGAACCCGCCCGCGTAGCGAACGTCGATGAGCTGCATGAGCAGGAGGAACAGCGAGAGCGCGACCGCGTACGCCGCGCTCGACCCGTGACGCTCGTCGACGTACACGTACAGCGCGACGAGGAGCGTGCCCGTGAACGCCGCCGCGACGCCAGAGAAGCCCCGCGAGACGATCTCGGCCTCGGGGTACTGCGTCGACCAGATCACGTAGTCCGTCGCGTGGACGAAGATCGGGACAAGTAGCAGGTTCGCGGCGAAGGCCCGCCGAAACCAGTCGAGGCGGCTGACGAACAGCGCGAGTGCGAAGGCGTACAGCGCGCCGAGGAGGTAACCGACGATGTTGCCGTACAGGTGCGCGTTCGAGGCGTGGAGGTAGGAGGCCGTGAGGAACGTGATCGGCGAGATGTCGGCGTGATCGAAGACGAGCTGCTGTTGGAGGGAGGCAGGGATCGTGAAGTGGATCAGTGCGAGGAGGGCGGGGATTATGAAGACGACCGAGAGGTTGATCAACTCTCGATCAAGGCAAGAGACAGGATTCGAACTGCTCATAGACGTGCTACCAACGTGTGGATCGGATTGGTAGTGGATTTATCATAAAGGTGGTCTGTTGGGTCATTGTCTGATGAACTCAAGGAGAATCCTAGCCAGACTTCTGACTCGAATGGCTGTTTTTGTGTTCGCACTCTCTGTGATAGCAGCAGGTACCATACTCTCACTGATGGTTGCGGTTATTCCAAGTCCAATTCGGGATCTCATTATACTACTTTGGCTGAGTGCGTCGGTATCGCTCTTCGGTGTAGTCGTCTGGACGGTGGCAAAACAAGCCCGTCTCGTCTTCAAGGAGTTCTGGCGTTTCAATACCCGAGACTTTACGACTGAACGGAACACACCCAGATTGAGCATTGCTGGCTTTCCTGTTTCAGACCGATGTCAATCCTCAAAGATTGATCTCCCGAAATCAGAGCATCAAGTTGTGGTCAACTCTATAAACCGCTGTCTTGTGAATCTAGGATGGGCCATATCTGTCGCGTTTATTCTCACAGGCGTGTTGAATTATACTGGAGTAATTAGTAGAATCACAGATGTCTCAGATGTCCCCGTATCTACTACTGTGGCCGCTGTAGCGCCTCTGTTGGGTCCTGTGCTTGGTTCTGGTTTAATTCTGGTTCGCGCGGCTCTACTCTCCCTTGAACCTAGACAAATTGTAGTTCTGATTCTGATCTTAGTTCCTCCCACAATCTACATGGTACCTCTTATTCGGAATATTTTTATCTTGATTCAGAATAATGTACGGACTGAATTGGTCGACGTTAGCTCAATATACAGAGAATTAGTTACTATTCTCAAGTTGAGCATCGCGTCTGTTGTTCTGCTGTTTGGCTCCCTCGTACTGACCGGAACTATTCTGGGATAGTGAAATTTATAATAGCCACTGATGTCGCGGATGCACCAGGTCCCACTCCTCTAACGTCGCTTGGCGGAGGTAGTCCCGCCGCCCGTCGTACTGCTCGAACTCGTCGATCCCGGGGTCTCGGAGGTTGTCGACGCCGTCGACGTCGAACCCGGCCTCGACGACCCGCCGGAACACGTGGTCCCAGAACAGCGCGATCTCACAGTCGTCGGTGAGTCCGAGCAGCTCGAAGCGCCCCTCGTCGGCGGCGTGGAGGTGTTCGGTCATCGCGACCGCGTCGCTCGGTTTTCGGTTCATCGCGATGGTCCAGGCGAGTTCGCCGCGAACGTGGGTGAACGCACCGTCGCTTGTCTTTGAGATCAGACCAGTACGTGGGTGATCGAATAATAGGGGTGAGCCATGGCCGGAGTGAAAGTAAAACTCCGATAAGCCAGTGCATACTATTGAATATGTATCACCCATGGACTACAAACAGTAAATGAGCCAAGGAAGTAACACCAATGTTGAATCAAACTCATCAGGTGGTTCAGATTGGGTTCTAGATCGCGAAGAGGACCAGATAAACCAACTCCAGAGCTTTGTCGATGCTGACACCGGTGACGAAAGATCCGCAGAAAAGTATTACAAATCAAAACAGACGGCGGTATACTGTGTTATGGGATTTTTCTTTGTTCCCATTATTTACGGATTCCTCGTAGCGATATCAGGCACTCAGATTTCCGGGTACACTATCCCTGACCTGATCCCAAGTTTCCCCATTTTTGATATTAACATAGATATAATAGTAGTTGTTTTAATAGAGATCTTTCTCATTTTTTTACTGGTAGTATTCTCTGTATCCGTCGCAAAAACAGGATTCAATGATTATGACTATGCAGTGGTACTTCTAAACCGATCTGCAGAGGATTATCTCAACGAAGAGTATGATTTGGCAATGAAAGAGTTGTCATTATTTAATGATTTTGTTGGTTCAGGTAGCAACAATTCCTTGATTTCCGACCCTAAAGCAGAACATCTTGAACGATATGTCTCTGGTATTGAAGACATTGAACAGGATGAGAGACATATTCAACAGACGTATTTAGATGTTGTAACACCGCTGCTCGCAGAGATATCCAGCTCTTCACAGTACCGAAACAAAATTGAAGAGCTCTTAGATAACCACATATTGGAACATGCATCTGGTGACGAGCGTACCAAGGAAGTGTCCAGAATTGATCTCGCTGCTGAAGTAATCTCAGAGTTTTTACAAGGGAGAGCAAAGTGGGCTCTTTTCGGTGTTGCAATCGTTATGGGCGCCCTTGTTTTGGCTGAGGTGGTCTCAGCTAACATGTCTATGATCATAATGACAGCACTACTTCTGATATATGCAATTAGGGACCAATAGCTGGGAATAGTACTGTAGTACCTGCCCAGGGTGGGCAAAAAGGGGGTCAATATTCCGTTGACTACTGGTGGCACGAATGCTTGAGTTAAAACGCCCGCCAGATGTGATTCGTCTACTACCGAGCTGTTAGCTCTACTTCGACCCGAGCATTGTCATCATCGAAATTTGTAGGGGGCGCAGCCTCACCCATCTCAGTATTGTCTACAACTAAGACATATTCGCCTTCGGGCATATCCTCCAAACTGGCGTCATAGCCGGCAGTATCCATTTGGGATAATTCACTGTTATAGCGAAATCTTTCACCCTCTTCGAAGTGTGAGAACTCTTCGGGTGAAGTGACGAATATGTCCACACGCGGACCATCTCTGACAGTAGCCCGAATGTCGACGTCTGCGCTACGATTCAGTTCGAACGAATAGCTGAGATACTGATCTTCCTCAATGGTATCGGTATCATCGACGATCGTCTCTACTGTTGAACCACTGTCCCCACCTCCGTCTCCAGAACTACTACTGCCGGACGAACAACCTGCTATTGCCATTGTAATTGCAGTAGCCGATCCTCCGAGGATTTTACGCCTAGTGTGCATCGGAATTACTGTTCTATTCGCCTATAAAATACTGTTCGAACCGATTATCAGAACTCACCATAGTTCCTCAGCCTCCGCATCCAACTGCGTCCCCGCGTACTGCAAGTAGTCGTTCGCACTCGACAGGTCCGCGTGCCCCATTGTCTGCCGAATGTACTGCGGTGTCGCTCCTCTCGCCGCGATCAGCGTCCCGTAGGTGTGCCGCAGCACGTGCGCCGTGATCTTCTTTCGGAGGTCCGTCTCCGCCGCCACGCGTTTCACCCGGTTCGTCACGGTCTGCCGCGTCGCACCGTACTCGGCGTGGTACCCGAAGTAGTCTCGGAGCCGCCGGAGCGTCCCGGGATGCTTCACCGGGATCGTTCGCGCGGCGTGCTCGGTCTTCGGCGTCCAATCGCCCTCGACTGCCGGAACCCTGAGGCGGTCCTTCTGCCAATCCATCCAGCCGTCGGTCATGTGCGCCAGCTCATCGGCGCGCATCCCGGTGTGGGCCAGCGTGTAGATCGTCACCTGATGGGTGAGATCGAACTCGTCGGCGGCCGCCAGGAGGTCATCCAACTCGTCCTCGGTGAGGGGCTCGCGTTTCCAACTCATGTCTCGCTGGAAACCCGTTTGACAGCGAAGTCCTAGAAACTGTCCCCAGCCGGGGCACTGACGGGCTGGATTTGACAGGCTTGTACCTCTGTAAAATCGGTCCCTAAGAGACCTGCTCGATCAGTTGCTGATTGAACTCGTCACCATCTCGGCCGTGGTGGACCCGACGATGACAGTTCGGACACAGTGCAATGACGTTATCGGGGTGGTCGGCTCCTCCGTCACTCCGTCGCTTCATATGATGGACCTCCAGGAATGGCTCTCCGTCCTCGCCGACGAACGGTGCGTCTGACCCACATCCCTGGCATACACCGTCGGCGACGTTCAGAGCGTACTGCCTGACGACATCTGAGCGCCGATATGTGGTCCGTGAACTGCTTGCCTCAGTCGGCGTACTTTCACCGGAAACGCTCTGCTCGGCCAGCTCGTACAGTTCCTCCGTCGAAGTAGCTGAGAGGTCCCGGACGCCCGTATCTATCTCGAGGCCACCCACGGGCACCAACTCGAACCGGATCGCGTCCCGCATGTTGTCGTTTCGGTCGGGAAGCCGTACCCAGTGATGGTCCTTGTACTGGTACTGGCCGACGTAGGTGACCTCCCAGGCACCGTCCTCGATCTCGAAGACGTGAAGCTCGGTGTTGTTGTTCGGCTGGTTGTAGATCGCCGCGTTCCCGCCGTTCAGTTCCATATCTCCGTCGCGACCTTCCCCCGTGTAGAGGAAGGTTCCGTCATCCAGCATCTCGTCGTCGTATCCGTGCCACTCGCCCGACTCTCCGTAGAAGACGAACACATAGGGATAGTCCGCACAGGGTGAAATCCCGCTGTACCGATTACCGCCGTACTCCTCGTGGATATCTTCTACGCGGTGGTAGGTCTCACCAGGAACGAACAGATTAGGTGACATAATGAGGAGGCATCGTGGTAAATGGTTGATTGTTTGGGTGTTCGTCCACGTGGGTTACCGCTCAAAACTCTCCTTAGAACGGTTCACTGCATTCCTTGCACGCTCCGCCTCCTCCTCCGACCAGGCACCGTTTTTGACTGGTTCCGCTTTGTTTGCGAGTCGGTTAAGGAACTGATCCCATGTCTCATCATCGCACTTGAACATCGACAGCCTGCGCTTTGTCTCTTCAGAGACGGGGATTTTGGTGCCCACGCGTGGGCATAGCACATACGCCGGTGAGAATTTTGGCCATTGCTATACTACTGACAGAAATTCTTCAAGCGTCAGCCCCGGCGGCAGCGACACCATCGCCCCCGTCGGCACGTGGACCACCGCCGTGACCTCGGTCTTGTGCCCGACACCAGCCGCCCGCGCCCACGGCTGAGGCCACACGGTGCGCACACTCCCGTTGTAGTCCTGTGCGCTCACGTCCTGCTCGTACCAGGTCATCCCGGTCTCCGTCGCCGCCGCTGCCGTTCGGTCGGTGTGCGCCGTCCGTCCAACTCCTTCGTCACTACCCGATTGGGTCTCGCTCATCGCGGGCGCAAGTAACGACCCCGGGATGATAGCCTCCCGGCTGTCCGGTACGCTCGCGTACCGTCCGCACCGGGGCATTCTCCTACTGTCGCAAGACGCCGTTAACGCCCACGAGCGACCTTCACGAGCCGTATGGGCGTTTCTACCCTACACCGGAAGGAGCACGGACGACAGACGACCTACCGCGTCGTCGACGTGGAAGACGCGACCGGCAACACGTACCCGCACCTGTTCGAACTCACGCAGCACGGCGACGAAGCCGACAGCGCACACACCTACGTCGGTGCCGGCGACGACCCCGACACCGTCGACGAGCGCGACGAGGCCCCGGACGGCGCGTGGGAGCTGCTCGACGAGGAAACCGACGAGGGGGATCTCTGATGCACTACGAACAAGCCGACGAGCAGGGGGTACAGACGCCTGGACACGACTGTGCGAACTGCGGACGCCCCGGGTTCGAGCACGACATGGTGCAGACGACCGACGACGAGGGGCGGAAACGGCACCGCTACCGGTGCCCGGAGGGGACCGAGTGACCACCTACTGTCCGATCCATCGGATCCGGTACTTTCCGGGGTCCGACGAGTGCCCGATCTGCAATCGTACGGGGGTCGACGGGTGAGCGAGGCTGTCGAGTTCGGCGAGAAGCCGGCCGCCGACGCATACCGCGACGAGCATCCCGAGCACATCTGCCCCGTCGACGACGATCGCCGCTTCAAGACCGTCCACTTCACCAGCGATACACCAGAGTGGCTGCTCGACCAGGCCCGCGCGCAGGCCGACGAGGGCCGCGCCGCTCGTGAGGACACCACCGGACAGGCCGACCTCACGGATGCCGAACGCGACCGGATCGACTTCTCCGATCCCCGCGCCTCGGTCCCGTGGGCGCGCTCTATCAAGGCGCTGGCAGAGAAGTACGGCGTCTCCGACTGGACGTCCTACGTCGATGGGACGCTCTCGGTCGACGAACACCGGCAGGTGATGGAGGAGGCTGGGCAGGAAGGCGGCGGCGCCCGCGACGACGGCGACCAGCGGGATGCCGAACGAGAGCGGCAGGCGGCCGCTCGCGAGCAGGCCGAGGGGTGCGACCACGCTCGCGACCACTGCGAGCATGGCGACCCCGACGCCTGCGAGTACATCCAGAACGCCTGCGGCTACGAGGAGGATGAAGTTTCGAGCATCCTCGGGGAGCCGGAGGAGTCCGACGAGATCACCGGCGACGCGGCCGGGGCGCTCGCGCGGATCTGGGGCGGCTACAAGGCGGCGATCGCCCGCTTCGAGCGGGAACTTGGGGACATCGAGGAGGCGAAGGCTCACGCCGAACAGGCGGCCGCCTCGATCAACGCGATCCGCGACGAGCACGGACAGGACGCCATGCAGTTCGACCGGTTGGAGGAGCTGACCGACGGCCTCCAAGCGGTCGCCGACGGCGCTCACGACCACGAAGGCCACATCGAGCTTATCGATACATGATAGGACAAGGATGCCCCGTAGAGGGGTGCGAGTTCGGCGAGGACGAGGAGAAGACACAGAATCAGGTGATGGGCCACATCAACTCGACCAACGACGAGGCCCACGACTGGCAGGCCCTCAAGGGGGAAGTGATGGGGGGTAGCGAAGCCGGTACCGACCCCTCGGACCCGGATACCGACGACACCGACCTCGACGACCAGCCCAAATCGAACGATGGCGAAGCGAACGATACCGACCCCAAGGGAGCCTCGAAGGGTGCTCCGCAAGGGGGTAGCGAGGGTGGTACCGACGACGCCGACCAGCAGGCGGCGATCGTCGCCGACCGCGTAGGGGGCGAATCGAACGACGGCGAAGCGGAAAACACCGACCCCGAGGGGGCCTCCGAAGGGGGTAGCGAAGCTGGTACCGGCCCCGCCGAGGCTGGTAGTGAGGGTGGCAAGGCCCTCGCGTTCGTCGCGGCCACCCTCGCACTGGCCCTCGCGGTGCTCGCGGCCGGTGGTAGTACCGACGACGACCACCCCGAGGAGGACGTGATCGACGTGGAGAATCAGGCCGCCGAATCGAACGACGACGAGCCGACCGACGAGCCCCAGCCCGCATGGTAGACACGACGCAACTCGACGACAAGGAGGCACCGGCCACGGACGACCCCGATACCGACCCTTCGGAGGGGGACACCGACTCCGACGAGGGGGACGTACCGACCCTCGCCGACGACGAAAAGGCCGACGTACCCCCCTCGCTCGCCGAACAGATGGCTGACGCCCGCGACGACCACCCCGAATCAACAGACGGCGAAACGAACGATACCGACCCTGAAGGGGGGTCGGAGGGGGACTCCGAAGGGGGTAGCGAAGCCGGTACCAACCCCTCTGAAGCTGGTAGCGACGAGGACACCGAGGATACGCCGAGGTATGCGTGGGGTGACGTGTATGTCGACTTCCTCGCGATCCTCCTTCTCGAGGTGAGCGCGGAGCTGAACGAGACGGGTGAGACCGACATGACCGAGGACGACGTTCGCGACCTCGCGACGGCCGGCCCGATCGACCTGTCGGAAGCCGCTGGCGACGTGTTCGACTCCTCGGGCATCGGTGACGACATGACGCCCACGCAGGCGCTCGTCACCGGCTCCGCGTTCGTCGCGTTCGCCGTGCTCATGCAGGAGACCGACGCCGCGGGCGAACTCGTCGGTCGGGTGTCGCAGGGACTCGAAAACGCCGAAATAGGGGGTGCGGCCTGATGTTCGACAACATGGGCAAGGTCAAGCAGGCGATGCAGGCGGCGAAGAACCCCAGCGAGTCCGAGCAGATCCGGGCGCTCGCCGGTGCGTTCGCCTCCGTCGAGCGCGAACAGCGGGCTGCGCTCCGAGAGCATGCCGACGCCCTCGGTGTCGACCCCGAGGACGTGGCCCTGCCGCCCGCTCGTGACCACGAGCAGCGCGTCACCGAACTGTGTGCGGCCGTCGGTGCCCGGTACGCTGGCGACCCGTGGACGACGTGGGTCGACCACGTAGCCCCCGACGACCTCGACGGCGACGCCGCCGAGGAGTACGCCGGTCTCGGGGCAGACGAGTGGGAGGACGAGCGCGACCGGATCGTGACCGAGTGGCGCGACGATCCCGATCTCGACACCGAGGCGCACTCCGACGCCGACCTGCTCGCGGCGGACATCCAGTCCCGCTTCGGCGTCACCGTCGACGCGTTCGAGGAGTTCGTCATCAGCTACCGACCCGGCCGGGTGTTCGAGGAGCTGCTCGCCGGCGGGTTCGAGGCACACACCGAGGCCGTCGAGACGCTTACCGAGGAGGTGGCCGAGTAGCCGTGCATCTGCTCATCTCGGCAGCCTCGGGGTGGGGAAAGGGGTATCTCGCCCAAGCCCTCATCGAGCGCAACATCCGGGGCGACCGCTTCGACGCAGTTGTGGTGCTCGACACGTCCGACGAGTTCCGCGGACTCTGCTCGACAGACCACGGCCCGGGCTACGCGAAGCAGTGGACGGCGACCGACACCGAACGCGACCGCTTTGGACCCGACGAGTGGCGCCAACTCATCGAGGCGAACGAGGCGCTCGTCGTCGGCAGAGGCGTCACAAAGGGAGACTGGCGCGAGACGGTCGCCCCTGACGTGATCCTCGCGTGCCGTGGGTCCGACCTCGACGTGCTGATCCTCATCGACGAGGCGCACGGTGTCGCCCCGCAGGGGAAGGGCTACCCCGACGACACCCGTGAACTCGCGACAGACGGCCGTTCGGAGGGCGGCTCGGCGACCTCCTCAGCGTGGCTCACGCAGCGTCTCGCGCAGACCGACAAGGACGTGACGGGCAACTGCACCGCCCGGTTTCTCGGCGGCTTCGAGGACGTGAACACGCTGAACAGTATCAGCGACGTGCTCCCGTACCGGAAGGATCTGCACGCCTCGGGCGGTCAGTCGGTCCAGATCACGAACGACGACCTCCTCGGCGCCGACGGTGAGGCGGTCTCTGTGCGCAAGTGGACCGAACCCGACGAGAACGGCGAGCCGCAGACGGTCAACTCCGAATGGATCTACACCGACGAGTCGGGCGTCGTCGCCCGCAAGGAATCGAACGACTACGAACCCCAGTGCGACCACGTGGGCGCCTCGGGGAAGCGGATCGACGTGGGGGTGTAAAATGGCGGAACCGACTGTCTCAGTGACGCTCTACGGTGGGAAAGCCCGCCGGTTCCGTGAAGTCAGTGATGTATTAGAGGACCGGCGCGGGTGGGAACCAGATAACGCCGAAGTGGTGGCCTACCTCCTCGCCCAGTTCGATGAAGACACACAACCCCGAGCAGACTGGTAGCTACAGACCAGAATCCGATTTCTCCATAGTCCTCACACCACATGCCAGATCTAGAATACACTACAGCGCTTTCAGTCGCTTTCGCGTTGACCAGTAGTAGCCACCCAGATAGACGATATTCCCCACAATCAGTAGTACTGGGTCAAATGCACTGATACTGATCTCAATCTCTCCTGTTGCGATAACCTGCTCAAAGAGTTCGAAGTTGTAGAGCTGTGCACCGGTAACAGCGAGAACGACTCCGATAACCATCGGAACGAACATCGGTGCGAGTTCATACGCACGGGAGTCGATGGACGCAAATTTGAACCCGAGACCAAGTATCGATAATGTACCAACAGAAAGGGTCCAAATCAGCGTAAGGTCGTACGTGCGTGAGACCACGACTGGACCAAGAACAACTACCCAGATAGCTCCCCACCCCGCGATAAGCAAGACCGCAAAAACGATCGCAGTTCGACGGAGTCGACGCTTGATTGTACTCACGAGACTGGACGACCCAGTGCCAGTTACGAACCGAACGATTTTGGAGAGAAATCGGGTAGCAGCGACTCCCTCTATCCATCGACCTGCGAGTAGGAGTCCAGCAGCGGCGATGTAGGTGTACTCGAAGTATAGCGGAACGAGGAGCAATCCGATTCCAAGCGTGACAAATACGACTAAGAGTCCGCTAAGCGTGATCGAATTTGAATCACTCCCACGAGCGATCGACCACGCCATCGAGAGGAACATAAACAGAAGGCCGACAGCGAGCAGTGCAGGCCCCAACCACGCTGGAACGTAATCGACGATCCACGTGAGTTGGAGTGGCGAGGCGATCCCAGTAATCATCCTATCACCAATAGGCGACTAGCGAAATACACTGGCGCAACGATGCCGAGAATATAGAAGATCCAGCCGCCAAATCCGAGGATATACGAAAGATTCAGCAATAAATCGGGTGCCAGAACTCCGACAATAATCACCAGAGCTGGGATACTCCCGAGCGAAATCAGGGCGACCGCTGGATCGTCCATCTCTTGACTCATGTCGATCCCCGCTAGGACCATTCCTAACGTAATGAATGCCACACCAGCCCAACGGAGCAATTCAAATGAGGGAAGCACTACCAGACGCCAATTAATGTAGTATCAAAATACTGTGGAAGTTCTTTGGTGAAGGTGTATTTCCTGATGTGCCTATTCTTGACCACCGAACTCTCTTGCGGATATTAGTGATTTCAATAAAGCCGTGGCATCGGGACCAACCGGATTCCAGCGGGTTCCCGTGGAATCGGCTGGATTCTTAGTCGGTATCCTTTGAAGCAGCTGTTTCTCTGTCCGACCGTAGATGGACGTAGCAGACGGATTCGATAAGTTCGCAGATGAACAGTTCGCGAAGGACGCCGGCTCGGCGCTGAGCGGTCTCCTCCTCTCGGAGACGATCGCCGCGGCCGTCGCCGGCCGGACCGTCCCGGGCGTCGGGTATCAGATCGGCGCCGGCTCTGGTGTCGATCAGGCAGTCGGTGGGGGTACCGTCATCGTCGCCGCCGAGTACGCGCCCGTCAAGGGCCGCATGAAGCGGCACATGCAGGTCGGCGGCGCGGTCGGCATCGGGCACGGTGTCGCCGAGCGGTTCGGCCTCGGTAGCGCCCTTCAGAACGCCGTTTCCGGGGCCATCCCGGGGGGTAACTGACGATGGCGGACATCTTCGTCAGTAAGGGCGCGGCGAGCGACCAGGTGACGACCTACCAGAACGCCACCGGCGTCACGCTCAAGCCGACCCCGATCCTCGAAGTGTCGCCCGACCGGGGCAAGTTCCTGCGGTTCGAGAACCGCACGATCCGCGGGAACACGGGCCTGCCCGTCTACTTCGACCTCAACGACTCGAACGGCGACGACCTCCCGACGAACACGCTCGTCGTGTTCGAGTTCCAGATGTCGAACGGCGACGACTACCACCGCGTCGCCGTCCCAAAGAAGCAGATCAGCTTCTTCAACTCGAACTCGATCAGCGAGCAGCGCAACAGCGAGCGCCGGCACAACGCGCTGATCCCACTGAAGTACCCCGAGGCGGCCGACCGCGAGGGGCTGCGTGACTTCATCGACGTTCGCGACGTGGACTCGTTCACTGTCTCGGTCATCTCTGCGTCCCAGGTCGACTGGGATCAGTCGGAATGGTACTTCGACGAGAACGTCGTCAAGGAGATGTCCCGCGAGTGACCATGTCGGTCGCAGACACGCTCGACGCGATGAAGCGGGAACCGCGCCCGCTGTCCCCGCTCGACGACTTCGAGACGGCGGTCAACCAGACCGGCACCGACAGCGAGATCCTCTCGCTTCAGGCCGAGACCGTGCTCGCGCTGCGCGACGGCGCCGACCTCATGGTCTCGATCCCGGCCTACGAGACGTACACCACTGACGGCACCGGCGGGAACACGGAGACGGTGTCGCTGTCGCACGACCTCGTCGACTCGCCCAACACGCAGAGTGTCGTGCTCTACGAGAACGGCAACCGCGTCACGCCGGACTCGGTTGACTACGCCAACAACTCGTTCGACTACACCGACGACGGCACGGGCAACACCCTGCACATCTACTACATCGTCGGCGACGCCGCGACGCTCACGGTGGAGAAGGTCTCTCCCGGCGGGAAGACCTCGCAGGCGGAGCAACTCAAGACCCTGAACGCCGGCCGGGCGAACCGCCAGGACCAGCAGGAAGATCCGATCGACTTCCAGTTCTCGGGCTCGTGGCTGGAGCGGTTCCTCGCGACGGACATGGTGTTGAGCGTCACAATCGACGCTCCGTACACGGTCCGGTTCCGCGAGGACACCGACGGCACGGAGGCGACCAACGCCCTGTTCCACACGACCGCGACGCAGGGCGCGACTGATGCACCGGGCCTCCTCGCAGCGATCAACGACGACATGGGCGGCCGGTAGCCCGGAGGCTCCCCCGTGCGAACTTCTTCGACGGCAACAACCGACCCGTGGGCCGCAACGTCCACGGACAGCACCAGCACCCGACACGGTCGCGCCGAGACCGGTCTCGGCGGTTCGACCACGACAACGTCGGCGAACAGTACTGAGCCCCCCTCAGGGGCCGACGACGGCAGCGGCCCGCTCGTCGGGCGCGTCGAACGGTCTGGATGGACGCACGAGGACGTGCAACTGCTGCTCGACGTCCTCCAGATCGTCGCGCTGCTGACCGCCGCCTACGCGGCCTACTCAGAGTGATGCCAGGAACGAACAACGTCACCGTCACCGTCGATCAAGAACGGATGTCCGATGAGGAGATCCGGGGGCGGCGGAAGGCGCTGAAGGAGGTACCGGACGATGAGTGATGTGGTCCCGCCGCCCAGCGAGTACGCTACGCCGGTCAACGAGCCGGTGACGGCGGAGATCGCCGCCGGCGGCAGGGCGACGTTCACGTTCGAGCCGACCCAGCGCAACACGCCCGGGTTCGTCATGCCGATCGTGGCCGCCTCGAAGCTCCCCGACAGCTCGTACACGGTCAAGTTCGACGGACGGCGAGTGTTCGGGCCGGCCTCGGCGCCACCGACCGACATCGACGACCTGGGCGTCACGTTCTACCCCGCCTACGAGTTCGAGGAAAAGCTGGAGGTCATCGTCGAGAACCTCGCGGACTCCGGCTCGCGGACGTACACGGTACAGCCGGTCGGCTACCAGAAGCCAAGCGGGGGTGAGTCCGGTGGGGCTTGACGGCATTGTCGAGTCCATCCGCGGCCGCCAAGGTGAGCGCTCGTCGCTGACCGACGGCGCGGAAGATATCTCCGGCGGCGTCACCGCCGCGATGGGCACCGGGAGCGGCGACAGCGAGAGCGCGACGCTGTACCTCGCGGCCGACGGCGCGGTAGAGGTGACGGTCGAGTTCTCCCCCGACGGCGGTTCGACGTGGCGAGAGCCTGCCGCGGAGTCGCCGGTCGTGTTCGACGCCGCCGGGGGGGATCTCGTTCACATCGAGTACAACGCAACCGACATCCGAATCACCGGATCGAACGGGACTGGCGTCGACGCCGACCTTCGGGTGGTCGCATGACGCGGATGCCGGCCCTTGGCGGCGGCGACCAAGGGACTCCTATCGCGCAGAAGGACGCCGCCGAGACGTTCGACGAGTCCGACGTGATCGTGACGAACAACCTGACCTCCTCGGGGGGCGGTTCGGTATCCCTGACTGACACGCCGCCGAACGTGCAGGCACCGGGGTCGTTCAGTACCTTCTCGGCGGACGGTTCCTCGACTGGCCTGCGGTTCGTCCCGAAGGAGGATATGGCCGGCATCGAGGTGGACGTGAACGCCAAGATCTCCGGGAACGACAGCACGCTGTTCATCAACGGGTCGGACATCAGTCAACAGTCCAAGTCGTACACGCCCGGCGACACGGTGACGTTCAACCTCACCCTCACCGCGGGGACCGCGTACGACATCTGGATATACGAGGTTTCCTACACCTCGGTCCGAACGAGTGCGTCGTACCCGTACGAGGCGGCCACCTTCGACGTAACCGGCTCGTACAACGGCGGGAGCACGTACTGGGAAGTGTTCGACGCCATCCGCGACGTGGACAAGGTGGAGTCAGGAACGGCTTTCATCGAGTTCCCCGCGCCCGAGGACATCTACCGGTGGGACGCCGCGACGTTCACTCGCACACCCGACGGCGAGACGGTGACGGTCAACATCGAGGAGAATGACGGGACCGGTTGGACCGAGATAGCGCCGGACATCGGCCGCGGCGACGACATCGACGCCAACCCCGACTCGGAAGTCCGCTTCCGGATCGACATCGAGCGCACGGACATGGCCAACAACCCGACGCTGGATAGCATCTATCGCCGGTGGGTGGTCTGACTTGTTCGCCGACCTCCCCTCGGTGCTGCTCGCGGCGTGGCCGTTCCACGCGGTCCCGGATGGGGCCCCGTTCGCGCCGCATCACATCTACATCGGCGTCTCGCTGCTCACGCTGGCGGCCTGGCGCGTCGGCGACGATGAAGCCGACCGCGAGCCAGTGGCGACGGTGACCGCGACGCTCGGCATCGTGTTCGGCTTCGCGCTCACGTGGCCGTTCTACGCGGTCCCGGGCGCCGCGCTGACGTTGGCGTTCGCGACGATCGCGACGGTCGCGCCGCTCGTGGCCCCGTTCTGGAGAGAGTACCCGGTCGTCGGAGTCCGCGGTGTCGCCGTCCTCGGCGGCGCCGTCTCGCTCGATGACGCGGTGCAACACGCGTTTGGGGTGCTCACCCCCGGCGAATGGGTCTGGGTCGCCGTCATCCACCCGCTCATCACCTGACATGGTAGCACTCATCGACAACGGGTCCGGCAGCGGCGGGGGCGGTACCCTCGACGCCGGCGATGACCCGTGGGCAGACGACGGCGGGAGTAGCACAGACTCGAGCTCGGACGCGTCGCTTGAGGACATCGAACAGGATCAGGACGCCAGTACTCTGGATCTTGGCGACGCGGACGGCGCCGGCCAAGAATACGACTCCTCGCGCTCGTCGGGCAACGTCATTGACAGCGACGGCGACCCGGACACGGCCGGATCGACGATCATCTCCGACGACAACAGCGATGATCCGGCGATCGACCAGGCCCAACAGGACCTCACAGACGAGGCGCTCAACGCGACTTCGGGCGGCGGTTCGGTACCGTCGGGAACGGTCGACTCCGAGAGCGAAGAGTACGTCGACGGCGACACTGGCGAGCCGGAGTCACCGGGTAACGAGTCCTCGTCGAGCGACGACGGCATGAGCAAGCGCGCGATCGCCGCGGGCCTCGCCCTGCTCGTTGGCGCCGTCGTCCTCGGGGGCAACTGACGATGCCGACCAACCAGCCGACGACGAAAGGCGGGAACATCATCCTCCGGCGGGTAAGCGTCCCGGATCAAGTGGACCCGGGCGAGCCCTACGAGGTGAACGTGCAGGTCTCGAACGGTGCGTCGTACATCAACCCGTGGGAGCCCGATAAATGCGGGCTGGCGCCGCCGGGCTACAAGCTGACGGTGGTCCTCCGGGGACCGAGCGGGGAGCGGCTGACAAAAGGGCCAGTCTGTCACACCACCACCGAGATCGGGACTCGAGACGAGACGTACTCGTTCACCGTGACAGCCCCACAGTCGGGGCGTGCAGAGGTGAGCGCGTACGTCGAGATGGAGAACTCGGGCAAGCGAACGGATAAGCTAGAGACGTCGACGATCGTCTCCTCAACGCCCGCCGCTCAGCCCGACTCTGGGGGCGGCGACGACGGCGGAGGTAGCGGCGGTGCATCTGGCCTCTTCGGCGACTCGCCGACGCCTAACCCCACCGGAACCTCGTTCAACACCTACGCCAAGGGCGCGGGGGTGATCCTCGTATTGCTCTCGATCGCGTGGCTGGCCGACTCGGGTTCGGACATTGCGGGGGACTGACGATGGTTGCGTTCGAGGCGGCCACGGTGATGGCGATGCTGGCGATCGTGGAATCCAGCGTTGGCGTACTCGGGTGGTTCATCGTCCGGAACATGGCGACAGAGGAGGACATCGACGAGGTGGAGCAGACGGCAGAGGAAGCGGCCCGCGAGGCCGCGGAAGCCCGCCGCGTCAGCGAACAGGCACACGACCGACTCGACGCACACTCGGTGAGTAACAGATGAGTATCCAGATCCTCGGTATGACGGTAGCGACAGAGCTGATCGCCCTCGTCGTCCTCGCGTTTACCGCGGGGATGTGCGTGCCGTTCCGGTACGGGATCGAACGCCTGCGTGGGTTCGGTCGCGCGGTCGTCTCGAAGCTCCCGTACAAGCCACCTACCAATCACGAAGACCATGCACACCCGGTCGAAAAGGACCGGTCTGACTCGACAGGTTCCAAGTAACCGGATGGGTGATTACAAAACAAGGTAGAGATACCTGCAAATGTAATCCCGATCCAGAAATTTGTTTAGTACAGGTATTTGATACTATCTATTTGAATCGACAGACAGAGAAGATAATTTGTGTAAGAACACTTAATTTTGCGAGGGATGTTGCGTCCTAACACGGATCCACCGACGTTCAAACGTGGGTCCCTGGTCCCCGTAGCATCGTACCTCCTGATCATCACCGTGCTGTCAGGGTTGATCACAATATCTTCCGGCCATTCTCCCCCTCCGGTCCTCGGGATTGGATGGGGGATCTTCCTAGTCTGCCTCACCGTTGGCCTGTTCCTATCGGAAGGAGCAGCCCTCAGTTCACTTCTACCGAACCTCCGAACAACGATTGCAGCGGTTGGCTGTGTACTCGGCTATTGGGTACTCTACAATCTGGTAGCGTTCAGCCTGGCACTGGGCGGCGTCACCGGGTTCGAAACAACACAATCACGTGCCGCTTCCCACCTGCTTCCGTACACTGCCGCATTCGCTAGCTCACTACTGTTCACTGCGATCCCTGAAGAGATGTTTTTCCGGTCGTATCTTCAGCAGAAATTCATCGACCTGTCGGGTGGTGGTACACGCCGTGCTATCGCGATCGGAGTCGGAGCTGTAACAATTCTCTTCGCCCTATTCCACTTGCCCAATTGGTTCCTCGGGTCGGGGCACGGGATTGGCCCAGCATTGGTGTCCCGGTTGCTAGGGTTGGCGGTCATTGGATTGGCTTACGGCCTAGTCTATGCGTTGACTGGGAACCTGTGGCTGGTTGCTCTCTTCCATGCAACGATGAACCAGCCACCGTTTATGATCGCCGTGGAAATTCCAGCCGGACTGCATCTGGTCGCTGGCGTTGTCGAATCCGCAACGATGGTTCTGCTGGTGTATCTCGTCGTTCGTGTAGTTGATTCGGAAAGCGTGTCGCCGATCTGGTCTCAGCAAGCTGAACCAGCGGTTTCCGACCGAAAAGAAACGGGCGGAGACTACAGGTAGGTCTCGCCTTGGTCGACGTGGCCCGCGCGGGCCATGTGCTCGCGGTGTTCTTTCACGCCGTTGGCGACGTTTCCACAGCCGAGGCAACGGATTCGTGACTGTTCAGTCATCGGCGGGTGCCACGTCCGGACTTGAACTCACGAGCGCGTCGCGACGGCGGACGGTGATGTTCCCCCACCGGGGCGCGACGTACCCGTGCTCCTCCAGTTCTTTCAGTACCGAGCGGACGGAGCCCTTCGGTCGGTTCAGGGTGTCCGCGAGCGCCGACTCGGCGCTCTTGGTGTCGACACGGTGGTTTGGTCCGGCCGTATCGAGGAGTGCGAGGTACGCGCGTCGAAGCGTCTCGTCTTCGGGAAGTCCGGTGTCGTCGTGGCGCTGGCCGACCGTCTCCTTGACCTTCTCGCGGAGGAGTTCGGCGCGACTCATCCCGCGCTCCTCGGCGATAGCGTCGAACGCAGGCACATCGGCGTCCTGCGGATCGAAACTCACCCGGTTCGGGTTGCGGTCGAGGCGGTTGCTCACGCCGACCACCTCGTAGTCGCGGCGGTAGTCACGTAGTCGCGCTGGGGGTGCGCGACTACGTGGTGAATACGCAGACGGGACGGCGATCCCCAATGCGTAGTCACGGGGCGGGGGGCCTCGCTCGGAGCGGACTCGCGTGCGGGAGCGGGCCTGCGCGCGTTCGAGGCCCGCCGCGACCGCCGGCCTCGACGGGCCGAGACGGTCGCGAACGCCACTTCTGTCATGGCCGTCCCTCCTCGGCGTGACAGGAGTCGCCCCACGCCAGTACGCCGATGACGAACAACCCGGCTGTCAGCATCGCGAACATCCCGAACGTGGCCGCGGCCTCGGCTGTGAGGCAATTCATCGTCGACCCTCCATCCGGTCGGCACGGCGAGCACGGTCGACCTGTCCACCGTCCGTGGCGGCACGCTCGTCGCCCGTGTGGGTCTCAAGGTCGACGCGGTGGATGCGGACCCGCACGCCGCGAGTGTCGCGCTCACCGATGAACGCGGCCTGACGGACGGTACAGAGGTGGGCACATGGCCCCTCGTGATACTCGAACGCCTTGCAGTCGCACGTGCCGACGTGCTGGCCGTCCTCGATCGCGACGGCGACGAGATGTGACTCCTCGCCGTCCGGAAGCGTCACGCGGTAGCTGTACCGGCTCATGGACTCGATGAGAGCGCCCTGTGGGTCGGCACGGTCCCAACTGGTCGCGTCAGTCCCGGCGAGCGTCTCGAAGTCGAGCGGCGTCCCAGGGGCGTGCTCGTCGGCCGACGGTGGCGTACGCGGCGCGCTCACCGGCCACCACCTCCCGAGCACTGGGGACACTCACGACGCGGGATCCCGCTCCCGGCCGGTGCCCGAGTGACGAGCCGGGCGCCGCAGGTCGGACAGAACCTCATGGCGAACACCTCCCGTCGTCGAGCGCCGGACACCGCTGGTTGGGTTCGAGGATCCACCCGCCACAGTAGTCGCAGATCAACGGCTCGTCGCCGGTGTCAACGCTCACGCGGACCACCCCCGAGACGGAGGCGAACCTATCAGGTAGTGGTGGAAAAAGTATAAGGGGGTAGTGGGCCGGCGCGAATTCGAATCGCGGTTACGGCCACCCGAAGGCCGAAGGATACCAAGCTACCCCACCGGCCCGCATCCCGAGGAACGCCGGGCGTTCTGTTAAGGCTTCCGAACGCGGGGCAGTCGCCCGATCGCGCGCCCTCGCCGGAGACCGACTCCGGACCAGCGCTCAGTACCGTTCGTAGCCGTCGGTGTCGAGGTAGTTGTTCGCGACGGCGATGGCGTGATCCGCGTGAACCGCCTCAGGGCCGAGGCGAACCCGGCGGTCGGCGCGGTCGTCGAGGAGGTCGGCCTCCTCGGCGGTGAAGTCCGAGTGGTCCGAGAGCACGAACACCGGATCCTCGGGCGGTTCGGCCTCGGCGATCGGGTCGCCGTCCTCGTGCAGGTGGACGACGGTGCCGTCGAGCGCGTCGAGCGTCGTCTCGACACCCATCCGGTACAGTTCGACCCCGGGAGACACCTCGGCCGGCATGTGGCCGATGGCGTTCTCGCGCGCGTCGAGCGCGTCACGGACGCGTGCAGCGGTCGTCCGCTCGTCGGGATGGAGCCCGCGAGCCGTCGCGCCCGAGAACCGAACGGTGTACTCGTCGCCGAGCACGAGGTGAACGCGGCTGTCCTCGCGGATCCCGTGCGAGAGGAACAGCCCGGCGTTGACACAGCGGCACAGCAGATCCAGTCGCCCCGCCCCGCCGGCGAGGTCGTCGAGACCGAACTCGGGCGTCGTGGGGGCGTCGTGACCGCAGACGACGAACTGGCGCATGCACGGCATCGAACCGCGGGGACAATCGGCGTTCCGATCGGGGCACACGGACCGATCTACGGACGGCGGCCGGACAGAGGTTACCGCGACCAACAGCAATAAGTATAAATAGCGGTCCAAACCATGAGTTCATATCCCGCTGTGGGTAGCAAAACCATGACAAAAGACGACATCACTCGCGTATTCGATCGAATGGACCGGCGCACGTTCCTGACCGGAACCGGCGCCGCGGGCGTCGCGGCGGTCTCCGGCTGCCTCGGGGGCGACAGCGGCCAGAGCGACGGCGAAACGACCGATTCGGGCTCCGACGGCGGTTCCGACACCGAGTCGGGCAGCAGCTCCGGCGACGACTCCGGCGGCATGAGCGGCGGTACGCTCAACCTCGCGCTCGTCAAGAGCCCGCTGGAGTTCGACCCGATCGTGCTCAACGACGTGCCGTCCGACCAAGTGGCCAGTCAGATCTTCGAAGGGCTGTACACGTACGACGAGGGGACCGGCGTCGTCCCCGAACTCGCGACGGGCGAGCCCGAGGTCAACGACGACGGCACCGTGTACACGGTGACGATGACGACGGACGCGACGTTCTC
>ENA-ORDC01000462-ORDC01000462.1-marine-metagenome-genome-assembly--contig:-NODE-462-length-40377-cov-6.133499_pt1 | contig 40377 bp, 45 predicted proteins | sample MGYA00237783_ERZ508515 | MGnify/ENA primary metagenome ERZ508515 (study PRJEB26186, sample SAMN06268792) | marine metagenome | isolation source: Eden Landing Ponds, San Francisco, CA, USA | place... | reverse complement strand
TTCGAGGAACTCAACGTCCAGATCGCGATCGGCGGGACCCTGCTGTTCGTCTCGACGGTCCTGTTCATCGGGAACCTGGTGCTCACGATGGGGAACCCCAAGGTCTCCGGGCTCGCCGAGACGCTGCCGCCGGCGCTGTCCGGCCCTGATGACGCGCCGCGCGTGCTCGATAACCTCGGTCTGTGGGTCGGTATCGCGGTCACGCTCGTCGTACTCGCGTACGCGCTCCCGCTGGCGGCGATCATCAACCGTGGCGGACTGCTCGGACCGGGCGTCGGTACCTACCCGGTGTGGCTTGCGTCGGCGTTCGACGTGATCGCGAACTCGGCGCCGCCGCTGCTCGACGCGTTCGGCGAGGTCGTCGAGGTGATCCGATGACCGTCGACGTAAGTCGTGGAGGGCTGCTCGTGACGCTCGCGATCTTCGGCGTGATCATCTACGAGTTCCGGACCGTGCTCGACTTCGTCGGCATCGAGCTTCCGCTGATCCCGTACATGGCCGGCGTTTTTGTCCTCGCCGGCCTGATAGTCTGGTTCGTCACGTTGAAAGGCGGCTGGGAGACCGAACCCGACAACGACGAGCCAGCGTAACGACGCGGTCCGCTTCGATCCGGTTCTCGGTCAGTTTTCTCGATCGCTCCCGACCAGTCGGGGAGTACACCAGTTATGTGTGTGAGGACCATGACACGGGTATGGACAAAACGCGCGTCACGGTTCGATGTCGCGACTGTTCGTTCGAGACAGTACATGAGAGACTCCGAGACGCCCGAACCGCCGTAGACGATCACGAGTCGTCGACCGGCCACGGCGTCGACTGGACCATCGAATCGCTCGACTCAGGCGTCTCGCAGGCCGGAGCCGACGCGGGCGTCTGCGGTCGTCCTGACTGCGCGAACGAAGACTCTCCGCTCGTCGATCCGGCGCCGCCGGAAACTGAATCGTAGCCGGAACCAGAATTACGCTCCGGGTCGCGAGACGATTGTCTATCCAGTTGACCGTCCCCGTGGCATTCCTTCTCCGACTGACAGATGGTACCGCTGTGAAATGAAAACCAGAGCCACGACCAGACGAGACTCGATCGTCGCCGGGCGGTCCGAGAACAGACTATAGAACGGCGCCCGTGACTTTCAGTCTGCTCTATCTCCTGCTAGCGCAGACAGAGAGCCGGTGGCCACCTCAGCCTCGTCGAGGAGACGAAGAAGTCGTCCGGGTCGGTCACTTCGACCACCACCGGATGGGGGACAGCGAGTACGATGCAGTCGCTCAGGATCGAAAAAGAATGTGAAGAAAGGTGGATGTTCGTTACTCGTTCCCGAACATCTGGCGCGACATCAGAGAAGCGGCTACCCCAGTGGGGTATCCACTTGAACAGGTCAGTATCGAACGTCCGGGCTCTACGGCAGTCAATAACTACGATAAGCGTGGAGAGGTATCATTCAGTTGTGGTGGTCAGTTACACGTGCGATTTGCATGTGCGTGACCTCAGTGTTGTCATTAACGAGGTTGATGATCAGGTTATCAAGTGAATTTTTATCAGTTCCCTCGCGTAGTTTCATCGATGCCGCCCTGATCCCCTTCTTCAGTTGCCTCAGGAAGCAACTCCTCAGAATGCTGTATTTCGTCGGTGTCTTCGCCCAAAGTGTTCAAGACTTCTTCGCGTCTCGATTCTAACTCTTCAAGGTTGTTTTCAAGTGTGTGAAGCCGAGATTCCAAATTACTGTCATCGCTATCCCTCGCGGTCTCAATCACACGAGTAACCTCGTCTCGCGTGATATCTAAGAACCGGTGGAACTTGACGAGTTGCTCAATCTCGTCAGAATCCAGCAAACCAATTTTGGCGGTGTTACTCTCATAAATCGGTGTGGCAAGGTAGAGTTCCACTTTCTCAAACGATTCTGGAGCGGCCTGTTGAATGATGTCCTGATATATCTCGTCAAGAGTGTCTTGAGCATACTCCCGACCCCCTTCGGGTACCTCACCGAGACTTTCCTCAATCGTATCGATTAGTTGATCTTCGATTACCTGCTGGATAGCACCCTGGGGTTGCATCGAACGAACCGCAACTCGGAGTGGTAAAATTTCTAAGCACCCAAGTTCCGTCGCCAGAGCCCGTCGAAGTCTTTTACTCTGGATATTTCTCTGACGGTTGTTGAAGTAATAGCTCGAAATGAAAGATAAGATGCCACCGGCTAAGGCACCGAGAGAAGCTGCGACTGCCGGATTTGTTAGAAGTGAAGATGATTGAGTCGCCATTGTGCTTGACGATATATTCTAATCTACTTCAGGTAAGGGGTTTGGGATTATTGGGCTCTGTTAAAATTCCGTTCATCAGACACAATATAGTCCGAAACAGCGGGATCGCTAAAGAGTGCGTATTGATAGCCGGAAACACTACTAGTTCAGGACTGCAATTTCCTTGGTATGCCTACTCGACATCTTGACGACTATCCGTTTGAAGACCAGGGTAAGGTCTATTTGGACAAATTTGACTCGTTGGATATGAACGAGAAGATCGACCGTAGAGTGGGAGTACTCGTATTGGACGAGTACTTTCGCCAGTCTATGGCAGATATTGGAAGAAAATATTTGAACATTGCAGGTGAAGTGAAGCGAGATTCTGTTAGTCGGCTCTGGCGGAAGACGCTGAACCGACTGATGCTAATGGATTCATTTGAGGAACCAGAATATTCAGCCCAAATTGAGCAGGTACAGGAGTTTCGAAATCAGACCGCTCATAATACAGATTACAATCCGCCACAGTCAAACTTGGAAGACATCCGGAACGACGCGATAGACTGGCTACGGTGGCTTCTGGAACATACACACCAATACGAGACTGCGCACACGCAGACAGCACCGAGGGAACTGATGATTGAGATGACGAAGCGGAGTCTGGATAGGATGCTAGCGGAAGATGATATGCCCGAAGATATCGGTGATCAGCTCGAAGGATTACAAACAGAAGCAGAACAGCTACGTATTGAATTAGAGGCTATGGAGGATGCTGAAGATGAGATTACAGTTCAACTCATCGATTTGTTAGTAGAAACAATAGAACTGGCTCAAAGCTTTGAGCATCTTCAGCATATGGAAAACGAGTTTTGGCGGAAGGTCGAAATTGAGATCGATGAAAGTCGGCTATAGAAAAGTGGAGGGTAACCCTCGGCACTGGCTATTGACTAAGCCGCTTGGGTTCACATTTAGTAATAATTCTTGACTGCTTTGGCTGCCACACGGCACTTCCCGCGCTCCCTTACCGGAGGTGTTCGAGTATCTGTAGAATTCGGAACCCGAGTTCACCGTAATCCTTCTCGGTTTGTCCTGCTCTCTCACGGAGTGCTTCTATGCGCTCGGTGTACTCTTGGTTTATTATGGGTTCGAGTTCGGCACCGGTTTCATCTTCGAACTCGTCGGCCATGTCGTAGAGGCCCGTCAGAAGGTACTTTTCGTCGCGGTTCCCACGCACGACGGGCGACCACAGTTGGAAAACGAAGGAATAGTCACCGGCGTGGTGGCGAGGGATAACAAATTACCAGGGCAAGAGGGACATTTCCCAGAATGAACCAGCCCAGGATGCGAAGATGTAGAGGGCCAGGTTGAGATTCTAATATCTGGCTCTGTTGAAATCCTATTCTTCAGACAGATTTTCGCCTGAAACAGCCGGTCACTGAAGAATGCAACCTGACCGAGCGAGCAACGAAGCAGGTGTTCAGTTGACGGAAAACAAAACGTATGAGAAACAATGACTGGCTACAGAGTTTCTCCGAGACTATGGCAACCCATTCTGCGCGTTCACCAAGCTTTCATCACCGCTCTTAACCGCTATCCACCACGTCTTCAGTACAGCAATTGTGACAAGTGTCGGTGGTTGTTCACTCTCGATACAGGATTGGTTATGTGCGTTAAGATCGCTTGGCGGATGAAAATGCCGTACCGGCTTTGTGGTGGTCTCATTCGCTATCTCACGCCCAAACCTGAATTCTATCTCTTCCTCCCGATAGTGGTATTTGTAGTCTCCATTCTCCCACCACTGAATATCGAAATACGCCCCTCGTTCGTGGATTCCGGGCGTGACAGTGACACGTGCCGCCCTAATATCGTCTCCGTCACGCTGTTTGAATGGTTGCCCGTTCTGATACTGGAATCGGGCTTTGACGACTCCGTTATCGAGCTGGTGGCGCATTTGCTCCACACTCTCATCAATCGCTTCCGAATCGAATGGAGTGCCGTTCCCCATCCCCATTATTGGAGTGGGGAGTGATCTCCACCGGGGGTCGTTGCTTGATTACTCGTCTGCCTGTCTCCCGGTTCAGTTACCGTGACTGCCTGTTCTTTTGCTTCTTTGAGGCGGTATGCCGCTCTGAGATAGCTGAGTGATCGTTCTGCTGTCCGCCAGTGAGAGACATCGTCAAGTTCAGTCTGAGTCAGTTCCTTGTCTGAAATCAGGAGCTCTTCCGGATCGGTTGCGTCATATTTGTCTGTATACTCTGTGAGTTCCTGTTTTACCCGCTGGATTTGATTCACAAGCGTTTCGCTACTGGCGAGTTGCCTGATCTGTTTCAGAAGATGCCAGTCTGGATCTCGATCATACAGCTTTCCGGAGTCAGTCTGATGAGTTCTAACGATACCGTCTTCAGCAAGCTTGTTGAGCGTCTCTCTGGCTTTTGTTTCTGAGACGAGCGCTGTCTCTGCAATGTCGCCCGCAGATTTCGGCATCGTCGTTCTGTTGCTTACCGTGCGAATTCGCTCATTCGCAGTCGTACTGTTTTTCCACTCTGCGGCTGCGAAGTCATCGATGTCATCGAAGTCATCGTCATCAACACTGAACGGGTCAATATCATCTACGGTTACCGGGTCGTCCGGTAATTCCTCTTCGGAGGGGAACTCGTCGGGTCCGTCGGGAGATGGTGCCTCATCGGTCATATACAACGCTACGCCATAGGCACACATATATTTTACTGGCACACATATATGATGATCAGGAGTTTATATTAATGATATTGCGAGGGTGGTACCTAGAACACCTGTACTGACCACAGCCGGTCAGAATGTATCACTTCCGAACGATTTCAACAGAGCCGTACGCACCTACCTACGCAGTCATGTACATGGCCATGTACGCACCTACACATGTGGTCGTGTATCTACGCAGCCATGTACGTACCTACCTACGCAGCCATGTACACAGACACGTACGCGCCTACACACGTAGTCATGTACCGGCTCAAGTACATCAGTGCGTGTGTGGGTGTAACCGTACGTCCTCAGCGCTGAGTCGCGGTGCGTGTCGCCCTGGTTGCGAGGTCGTGCGCGCGCTCGTCGATCGTGACCGAGGATCGTAGCTGCGCTCGCGCGACGAGACCGTCCGCTTCGTCTGGAGTGATGTCGCCGGTCGCAGAGTTGAGCGCGGTGTCAACGATTGTGGCGGCGGCATGGTACTCGTCGGTTGTGTCCTCGAATAACTGCGGGAGGTCGTCTGTGTCTGTCATCCACACCTGCGGGTCGGGTGATGCTCGTCAATAGGGGGACCGCCGAATGTCCGGTAACCTCAGTTCGCACCTAAGAGACTGTGACAAACAGGGGGTTACGCCGGCCGCTCACAACAAATCCGACTGTAATCTGACCGGTAATGCGGGGTTCTCGGACAGCCTGTTACAGCCGGTCGGGGCTACAAATCTTCCAAAGAGTTTTACTCGAATCCGGTCTCCAATTCCCTGTCAAACTCCTCGAAGTCGGCTTTACTCCTCGGCCGGTCAACGAGTTCGAACACGTCCTCGCCTGTCTGTATCTCCTCGATAACGAGACTCAGAATCACCATCACGTTCCCCACACGATCCGGGTCGATCGAATCGATGAACAATCGGAAATCTGTCGTCGGGCTAATTACGATTTCACCGTCCCCGACCGTCTGCGCGTGCCTATCGATATCTATATGAAACACACCTAACGACTGGAGTGCTTCATTCGACGTGAGCTCGTCAGGTTCTGGTATGGGCGGGTCAACCGGTCTCGTGTGGAAAGAGTACTTATTTTCCGGATACTGTACCCGGAAATCGAATTGCGTATACTGCGCCGGTCTCGTGAGGGGGAGTAACGACCACAACCATCTTCGAAACCCCCACGTCCGGACTCTTGGGCATGCTAACGCGAGCGTCCGGTCCGGCCACAAGTCGCGTTCCTTATGGATTTCTCCGAATCGGTCCCGCATGATGCGTTCCCGGTCAAACGCTGCTGTTTGCGACGACTGGTACTGTACCCACGCGAGAAGGAATCTTGTCACATTGCCAATTGCATTTTGAGGGTGATTTGCAATTGCATTCGTGATTGAGTTCTGACTGAGTCCACTCGAAAAGCTGGTAACTGTTCCACAGACACCGGATTTTGGCCACCCTATCGCCCGTCGCGTCTGGAACCACCGCGATCGCTACCCAAAGAAGCTGGTGCCGATAGTGAACAGATACGGGAACTTCGGATGCGATAGCGTTGGCTGAGCTTCTGGGCCTACAATCGAACGACACATTCCATTCAGAAACTTATTATGTTTCTAATTGGAAAATAAGACATGGCCAGTCAAGTAGCTTGGATTGTTCAGACTGCCGAGGATCCAGTAGTATCCGCCCAGTACGTCGCTGACGAGATGGGTATGTCACGACAGTACGCGAATCGAGAGTTGAACGAAGCTCTCGAACAAGGAGAACTCAAACGGGTTCAGGTCGGGCCTTCATACGCGTGGTACAGTGACAGTAACTGGGAAGAGCAGTTAGAGGGTGAGTTTGAGGGAATTGGGCTCAGTCCCCACCCTATCGTCTGTAACCAGTGCCCAGAGTGGACAGAAGAAGGAGACCGAATTCTTGGTTGGTTCGAGAAGCTTGATCCCAGAGAGAGTTGGGATATGTTCGACTTGGTTTGTTCTGAGCATGTAGATCATCCGCTTGAGGCACGCGAAGAGGCAGCAAGATCACCTATTCTTAAAGAATCACTGTCAGATCATGATACCTCATTTGCGTTTGTCGAAATGACGGTTGGCAAAGAAGTAGTAGTACAGGACGACGGACGCGAGGTGAAGTGGTTTGTTGGGACCGATCCCAACCTCGTTGAACTCATCCAGCCTTTCGCTCCCCAAGAGTGATATCCGAGATCTCGACGGCGCGTGAATCGTTCGTATCGCATCTTTCTCGGTGAGAGAGATATTGATGGTATCTACCTATCCGGCTCTGTTGAAATCCTCAGAGAGTTACATGTTCGTCCTGTAATTCGACGAGATAAAGACCCTCCCGAAGTCGCAGATTCTCCGGTTTACTGAGAAGGCGATCCATCTGGCCCGCCGAGCGGTTTCTCGATACTCCTCAAAGTTCTCCAAACATCGCTATACACTTCCCCAGCACGTTGTTCTACTGTGCCTCAAAGTTCGGAAGAACACGACCTATCGGGGGCTACTTGACGAACTGATCGAGATGCCACGCATCCGTCGTGTTCTTGGACTAACCGAGCTTCCTACGCCATCAACGCTCTGTAAGGCGTTCAACCGGCTAGATATGGCCGTATGGCGTGTCATATTGACACTCTCAGCGACACTACTTCCAACGAGCGGCGTTGTTGGTGTAGATGCGTCAGAATTTGACTGCTGTCACGCTTCGAAACATTACACGAAACGAGCTGAACTCACGATTCAGCAGCTCAAAGTGACGCTCTTGGTCGATATGAAAGTGAACGCAATCCTCGACCTCCACGTGACGACGACACGAAAACACGATAGCCAGATCGCCCCGTCGTTGATCAAGCGCAATCCCGAGAGTATTGACGTTCTACTCGGTGACAAGGGCTACGACGACCAGAAAATCAGGCGACTTGCCCGGCAACACGAGGCTCGCCCACTGATCAAGCACCGTGAGTTCACACCCCTTCATAAGGCATGGAACGCACGATTAGACGCTGATCTCTACGGCCAGCGGAGTCAATCCGAGACTGTCAATTCGACGCTCAAGCGGAAGTATAGTGCGTTCATCCGCTCACGGCGCTGGTGGAAACAGTTCCGTGAACTCACTATCGCCTGTCTCATTCATAATGTAGACCGATCACTCTAAGTGGTCAATACAGAGGACTCACGAATCGCTCAGTACAGGTCACGGAGCTATCGAATCACAGTATTTCGTCACTTTGGTACCACCGCCACATCTCAAGCCCACACCAGCAGGTGTACAGTAGCGAGAGAGGAGCAACAAGATAGAATGGGTCTACACTGGTAATCACCAGATCCACTGAGTAGGTGCCTGGTGGGGCGTACAGAACGGTAGCAACAAAGACAGCGACGCCAACGGTGACGTTGGACAGATGCCAGAGCCACCCGTCGGCGCGGACGATTACACTCTCATTGGCATCCATATGGGTACTTCTAATTCGATTCACGATAAGACTGCTGTCAAGCGGAACGATTCTGGCTGAGGTCACAAGTTGACATCAGCAAAGTCGCACCCTTCAGCGACCGGGTGTTTCATTCCAATTTATGTCTGAAGAATAGGATTTCAACAGAGCCACCTATCCGATAACACAGGTCTGTTCTACTTATTCGAGAAACCGGGGGTTTCCGAACACCTGAGTTAGAACTAATTTTAGGGCTACAGATAGGCCTATGTAGACAATGGCAAAAACGCGTGTCAGTCAGGGATCGAATGGTCAGTACAAAGTCACGATTCCGAAGGGCGTCGCGGACGCGATGGACCTGGACGGGGAGCGCCTGGAGTGGAAGGTGAAGTCGGGGAACACGCTGGAGGTGACGGTGGTCGATGAGTAGCGCCATCGGCTACACGCGGCTCTCGCAGGATTCGGACACGTCCATCGACCGCCAGAAGCGCCATATCCGCGAGTATGCCGACGAGAACGGGCTATCACTGGAGACCATCTACGACGATGGGGAGCGCTCCTCTGGTTTCGACGAAAACCGCGAGGAGTACCAGCAGGTCCGTGACCGGGTGCAGTCTGGAGATATCACGGCAGTCCTCGTCAACGACAAACGCCGCCTCGCACGCGATTTCGACGAGACGATGCGTCTCGTCCTTGACCTGCGGGAGCACGACATCGAGGCCCACACCTTCCAAGAAGGGCAACTTGACCTCTCCGACCCGGTGCAGGCGGCCGTCGAGGTCCTTCAGGCCGCCAGCGAGCACGAGGCGAAGAAGAAGGAGATCGAAAGGGCACGAGAGGCTGTGCAGGAGCGCATCGAGAACGGGTGCGACCATGGCCGGCCGCCTATCGGTTTCCGATTCGACGATGCCGGCGAGCAGTGGGTGCCGGACCGAGAGGGCCGTTTCGCCGACGTCGTCGAGGCGATCCAAATGGTCGAGAACGACGCGACCTACCGCGATGTCCAAGAGAAGCTTGGCATCGCCCCTTCGACGATGTCAGGCGTGATGAACCGAAAGGAGCAGTACCTCCAAGAGGTCGGTGTCAATGCGTGAGTGCCTCCATCAGCTGCGAACGCGGTGGCGTCGATGGCGGCTCCTGCGGGCCTACAGCCGTGTCTCCTCTGTCCACACAGGCGCTCCGGACTGGTTCATCGACTACGTGTGAGAGCTGAAAAGCAGGTTATCGACGTCCTTCTTTGAAATGATCCACATACTGATAGGCTGTATTGCCACTTACTTCCATTCGATCTGCAACCTCGATTAGTGGCATTTCGTGGACCGCATTGAGATACGCGGCGATGGCTGGCTTGCCGTCAACAGCAACAGAGATTGGCACAACGTCACCTCGTTTCTTTGGGAGGTAGCCGAAGCGAGAGAACAATTCCGCTAACTGCTGTGCAACCCGTCGGCGATCCATGTTCATGCCACCGCGAATATCCCTACTTTGCCCACCCGACGCGATGATGCGGTATCTGTCATGGTATCCTGAAGTTCCGCTTGTCCAAGTCATCTCGTCAACGAGGGTCACACCTAGGAGTTTTGTCCCATCTTGGTACTCACGAAGGACTTCAACATCTTGTTCGTCTTCTCCTGTTGCTGTATTTTCATTTCTTGGTTTTTCTACCATTTGTAGAAGACGTTCTTTATCATTAACCGCGATTGCTTATAAATGTCGGAGAGGGTTAATCTACATTCTGTACAAAAAATATTGAAGTTATTACATATCTTGTTGTTTAGCATGACGGACGTTCCAGAAAGAGAATCAGCCGCTAAGAGATTCCGGTGGATCGAGGTGGTTGAAACCCTGCTCTCCATAATCGTGTCTGCTGTACTAATCTGGGGGCACCTGAACGGTGTCTTCTTTTGACCGCTCCACTCTCCGTAGCCTTCGCGCGCATTCTTGTTGGGTTGAATTTCACCGCGGTCACCGTATCCTTTTGTCCAAACGTGGCCAATACTCTGTTATGCCGGACAGTACCAGCAACTCTCCGGGCCCCGACCCTTCCACTCTCGAAGCCCATGACGACGTACCTGCTGGCATCGAGCCGATATCTCTCCGAGTAACATACACAGATTCAAAATTAAGTGACTACATCGCACTGAAGCGGTCTAATGGTGCTCTCTGTATCGAGGTCGGTCCACCGCTATTCGGTATTGTGAGGAAGGCCGGGAAAGTTAGAAACCTGAAGAACGAGATTGAAGCAGCATTATCTGCTATCGGTCTCACCGAGGTGGTCGGCCATTTCTGTGATACGGTAATGAAGTATGTTCTCAACCTCTTACCAGATGCTACGCTTCCAGGAACAGTGGCTTTAGGTACAGCTGTGTATCTTCTGGAGAAGCTATGGGAGAGAGGAAAGTTGATGCTCGGATACATCCACCACGCGTCTATTGACGAGCTCAGTAGTTGGATGGGACTGATCGAGCAAGCGAAACAGAATACCGATATTAGTGTGGAGTCGGGTGAGATCGTCCCATCCAGTTAAACCGTGAATATCAGAGCAGCAGATTATTGTTCAGTTGAATACTCGATGTCGTACTCTTCACCGTAGAGCGGGTCCTCCGAAAGCCGCCCGTAGGCGTACCTAAAGGCCGGGCGGAGTGATGTGATATCAGCGTCAGGAATGTTCGGGAACATCTCCTCAAATGAGTAGTCTGACTCTTCGTCTAGAACCACGCTCCGATACATGATGGTAGCAGTGTGGAACGGTTCATACCCGTATTCATCAAGGAACTCCGGCACTGACGGGTCTATGTGGCCGTATCCGATAGCGCCAAACATTTGCTTCGGAACATAATCTACCCGCTCTTTGTCTGGGAGTTCGACCCAACTGTCTGCATAAAACCAACACCCAGCGGATCGATACTGAGGCGGTGGTTGAGATGTCGCGCGGACAGCGTCCCGGCTGGCCAACTCATCGATATCGTCGGAAACCGTGTCAGGTGGCAATTGTAGCTTATCAGCAAGTTCAGAGACTGTCTGGGTGGTCTCTTGGTTCCTGATGATACTCAGTTCGAAGAGTAAATACGCCCATCGGGGGTTCGACAATACGTCTCTCACCGCCGACGACGTGAGTGGCCTGTCGTTGAGTGGGTCGATATCCTCGTCGTAAAAGTCCATATTAGCCGATTATGTGAGTTCCACATAGAACTTGTGTACCACCCATATCCGGAGGTTAGTCTGACGCGGCCGGCCCTGAGTCTTCACCCCACGGCAGGCCGACCGGGTGACCCTGAGAGCATTTCGATGTATTGTCCGCTGTCAGGCAGTTAGAATCCGCCGCCGGTGAACTTGTTGATGAGATACGCACTAGCGCCGAAGCCAACAGAGACAACAAGCACTATTGAAGCAGGGCCAACCGTAGAGAGCGAGTCAAGTACACTGGAGAATGGGCCCTCAGTTTGCCCTGCCGTCACGATAATCCAAACAGCCGATAATGCGAGTATGAGTAACAGTCCTCCAAAAAGACTGGCTCCAATTGTTCGTAGAATCTGTTTCACAGTCTTAATCTGTATCTTCAAAGCATTCGCCGGCTTCTATGACTTCAAGGGGTCCATCAGATACCAACTGCGGAGCGAGCTCACGACGAAGTCCCTCACACCGACCCCTAGATCATACCGGGAAGACACCCTTCCAGAACCGAATTAAATGACTGGTTCGATAGTGACATGGTTGTGTTTGAGCCGCGGAGCTTTCGCGCGGCCGTCTTCGACATATTCGATGACATCTATTTCCGCGAGCTTCTGTAGATCGCGGCTGACGACTCCCTTATCGTAGCCCAGCTCTTCAGCAAGGGCGCGAACTGAATGAGGGTCGTGCTCTTCCAAGTAGTCAAGCAGATCAAGGCGGCGGTCATGGAAGACAACATCTGCGCGTTCCCGGGCTAGGACGAGCGTGTCCGGGTACCCGTGCTCCGTAAGCGTCTCCGAGAACGCGGCACGGAACTCCAAACGGTCATCAATCTCTGCGTCCTCACTCTCGAAATCATTCGGATCAGGCACCGATGTAGGGGGGTCTTCGAACTCAGGCATATTCTATCTTCTCTACCGTTGTTAGAATCGCAACGGTAATAAGCGTTTTGAAAATGCTGATTTCAGGCGTTTCAGCCAATATTATTCACGCTATCGAGCTGTCGAAAACTTTAAGTAGCTTGCTCTCCTATGAATAAGTGAGAGCAGTACTGCTGCGCCGGCCGGCGCTACAGCCATCTCCTGTCCGAGTAGCGGCCTTCTATACCGCGAAATCACCAGCTTCAGAGCCGGGGCTATGCTGGTGCGACAGGCGCGCGCGAGCATCAAACTCTCTGTGATCTAAATGACTACGGACACGAACGCTACGAAAAATGGAGTACAGGTGATGATTGATGGAACGATTTGAAAGCATCGACCTCGGGGAATATCGGGGGGACAGCTACTTCCTCGTCGGATATGTCGAACCAGACCCCGACGGTTACGACGACTACGACCCCTCAGAGGATGCCGAGAACTACGGGTGGTCGCTTGTTCAGAAACCCGAGTCACCACTCGACGATAATGATGAAATCGTCGGGATGGATACGCGTCACGGCCAACCGCATCTCGATAAGGAGTTTCTGCCACCTGGTAGCGATGAGGAGAAGAAGGTGTGGCTCGATGACGGCTACTCCTTCCAGCGGATGCGAGATTACCTCCTACAGAACTGGCAGAAGTTCGCCGATCTCCACATCCACTACAACGAGTGATTCGCTACTAACGGGGGTGAAGCATTCAAAATCAAGCAGTTCTCATTCGGTGTCTGAACTAGAGGCTCTATTCAGCCACCACCCCGCCAGTCGTGGAAGCGTGAGTGAGACTGCGTACGCAGCAAAGCCAATCAAGAAGAGGATACCGCCTACTACCCCGACAAGTCCTGCGGTTACTGCGGTCTCTGCGTCTGCCATCGGCAGTCCGAAATCAACGGCTAGAGACAGAATGTGATTAGACGTGAGGATCCCGGTAGCGGCTAAGATGGCAATGCCGAATAACGTGACCCAGTTCCCGATGAATCTCGCCTTGTTGCCCCATCGCTTCGCCTGCCCTACTTGTGGGTCGTATACGGGTTCTTCGGGTTCAGTGTTGGCAAGTCTCCAGTGGTTCGGTTTTCCTTCGTGCTCCAGAACAAGCTTATTCTCTTTCTCAAGTTCCTTTACATAGCCCTGAACTGCCCGCTTTCCGACCGGTAATTCATCAGCAAGTTCGTCTGTTGTGAGCGTGTCCTCATACGGTTCATCCAGCTCACGGAAGATATTCAGAACCTCCTCGTCGTCTGCTGAGCTTGAGGACATTGTTATGAGAAGATGCTCACGAGAGCCGCGTACACCGTTCCTACTGCCAGCAAAATTGCCACTGCGACATAAATCACCCCCCAGAAACGAAGGTCAATCACTGGGTCCAAGGAGGAGGAAGATCCGATTATTCCTCCCACAACAAAGAACAGGAACCCACCGAATGCCAAAGCGCCAGCAGCACGAAGCGCATCTGCGAGTTCACTCATTTCTGATCGACTCCTTTCGAGTCCTCATTGAACGTCGAGTGATGGTGGTACATCGACACCAAATAGTCTATCATGGAGGGTCTTAATGTACGACGATATTTTGCTACATTTTGGGCTTAGAGCCGTTCTTTTTACCGAATTCGGTTTAGCGAACGTCGCACGAATGGTGACTGTAGAACTTACAGTTGGGATATGGAACTGAAAACTCAATCTGAGCCTGTGATTAGACCCGGTTGCTTATCGCTCTAACTTTCTGTTCGACCCGTCTACAGGTCCGGTATCCCACGAGATATGTAGAACAGACCGAGGAGGAGGCCGATCCCGTGTCTGGCGCGACGTGTAAGTCACCCGCCACGGGGTCGATGTAGAACGCTCCAGTCGTACCCCACACAATGCCGGCGAAGATCGCCCACGCGCCGAGCCCGACGGCGAGCGTTACGACCGTCCGCCGAGAGGGTGGGTAGTCTACCTGGTTGGATGCTTTCGCGGCGGCGTGCTCAAGGAGCAGTCGGGCCCGAGTCCACGCGGTTGCGGGGTCGAACGCAGTGGGTGCCTCGTGGTCGTCGCCGAACGCGCTGAACGTTTGCTGCCGGTCCTGAGCTTCGGCTTCGAGCGGGTTCGGTAGGTGGTCGTACTGGTGGCGAGCGACGTCCCCCTGCGGCGTGATGCGGTCGAGGGCGATTCGCTGGTTGCTCTCCCGGATCTCCCCGTAGCTCACGGGCTGCGGTTCGACGTCGTACGGCCCCTTGGTGGACATGTCGAGGGCAGCAGACATCTTGTGCCACAGCTGCGCGAACTCGGAGCTCACGTAGTATTGCGCCGTGCTGAGATACTTCCACCCCATCAGCATCTTCATCTTCGATGCCTACAAATCGCTCCAATTCCTCGGGGTCGTCGTCCTGATCGTCGTTGTTGGTGTTGTCTGACATCGATTTAATGAGATCATTGCTGCGACAAAATGTCACGCACTGGGATATTCCCACGGCATGAGAACTCAGCCGGTACGGTACTGACTGCAGGTTGCCGAGATCCGTGCCCTGGGTGAAGGTGCATCGATTGCTGATAATTTTCTGATTACTTGTGGATCCGTTCCTGTTGATGGATATTGATACTGAGCGACTCTACCCCGTTCATAGTGATTAGAAATCGCCCAGCTTCTTTTGACCCAGATCCTCCTCAAGGTCATTAATAAACTCGTCTGCTTTATTCCGCAGCGCCTGAAACGAACTTGACTTATGGAACCAGGCCGGTTTATCGTCTTTCTGTACCTTCCGCAGATGCTCATCTAACCCCTTCTGATTGTACTTATCGAGGAACTTCTCGCCCCACGTGCGCAACTCTTTCTTTTTCTCCTCGCTCATCGAACCCCAGAGCTTGTGCGCCTCAGCCAACAACTCGTCCACATTGAACGGGTCTGAACCGGACTCGCCCGCCAATTGAATCGCAGCATTCAGCATATAGATACAGAATTGAGTACGGTCCTCATCCTCAGCATCAAACGGATAGTAATCGGTCGGGATATCTTTTCCGTGCGGTACCTCAATGGGGAACGCATCATCAAGATCGGGCTCACCAAACCGTTCAGATCCGACAATCTCGATACGAAGATTTGCTTCCCCCACGTGTGCCTCGAACTGTACAGTCGTGAAATCGAACTCGGTCAGATCATACATGTCGGTCAGATCGCCGAACGATGAGTACGAAAAGTCCGCACTCAACTCCTCTGGAGGAACGCCCTGGACAGCACCCCGAAGCACCAGCTGGTCGGGATTCTGAACTGCAGTTTCGTAGCGTTCGTTTTGATGGTTTTTGAGCCGATATGACTTGAAATCCAATAGCAAGCTGTGTTTCCGTCGGTGAGCAGTCAGAATCAAATCGGGCTGAATGTAGTCTCCTTGGATGGTGATTCCCGGCTCGATTATGTCTACAGTATATCCTAGCTTAGCTAGGGTGTCTGGGAATCGGTCGTCTAGTTGGCACAAACCGATCCACGCATTCATTTGTACTGTGTGGGGGGACAGAAAATACGTCATTATGCAGTAAGACCAACCTCTGAGTTCTCCGGATCGCTTCTCTCGCCGAAGGACGCCTCCGCATCATAATACCGTTGGATATTAGAGAAAATCCGTAATGCAGTGTTCCCACATGCGTCGTCCGGAAGATAGAGTCGAATCCAATCTCTTTTGATTTCCAGTGTGAAACTGTCGTTGTTGTGAAGATCGGTGCCACGAATCTTGTAATAGTCGTCTGCAAGCCAGGTACCAACTCCCCAGAGACGGAGTGGTTTTGTGGCAGAAGTGAAGCTGTCGGCGAACTCTTTCAGATCATCGACTGAATTGACGAGATTTATTACAATCGGCGTTCCCTCTACTGATTGGCCTGATGAATGCCGTTCACCTTCTTCCGACTCGATCTCTCGAATCGGGTATCCGATCCGACCCTCTTTTTCGATCCCTCGAATGAGGTCTGCATAGAGTTCTCTGATAGTTTCGACGAAAGACAAATGTGCTTGTATATTATCACCACCTCTGGTGGTTATCCGACCATTGTTGTCGATCCGTTCAATCACCACTCCTTCCTCCACTTCCCGACGAATCTTCACCGAGGACAACGACATGAACCGCTTCAGGTCAGCCTCACTCAACGCATCGAGCAGCCAGCTTGTCCCTTGGCCTGAACTCTGGATCGATAGCTCACCGAAGGGGAGATACTCATCAATGTACTCCTCTGAGAATACGTCCTCGGCATCGTAATTGATCCCTGCCCCTTGGAACTCACCAAGCTTTGTGAAGTAGCGCTGTAGTTGCGCAGGAAACCAGAGATAGTCCAAGCCACTTCGTTCTGCCATGATTAAGTCTTCCATCGCGTCCTTTGCCAGTCGGGACTTTTCGATAGAGTAGAACGTCCAGAACCGTTCATTCTGGCTATCCAAGTAGAAAGTCAGGAGGTCCTCGTCGTCCTCCTCGCTAGAAGTGTCAATGAGTACCTCAAACAGGCTATAATCCAATTCTTCGAGAGTCAGATGGTCAAACCGTTCCTCAAGCAAGGTGGGCTCGATATTAGTTTCGACAAGGAACGATTTGAGCATATTCTGTTTGTAGTTGAGTTCCTGATCTTCCAGAAGCTGGTCATAAGTTCCTTCTATGACGTGCTGGAAGTGTTCGTAGAGTTCCCGCCGATCCGTTGGATTTAGAGGTGGCATAGGTGGTTCAAGAAATCGTCCCTTGATCGATTATTGGCGTATAACGGTTGAAAGGATTTGGCATGGGCTGTAAGTGAAATTCCTCGGGATGGTCGTTTCTGCTACTCTGAGCTACAGATTAGCTGACCACAGACAATGACATCTCCTTTATTCCGGCAGTAAGCGAACATCAGCACCAACGATGTCCGCGAACGGCTAAACGGGAGCACGGATGGCTGTGAATCAGGAGCGTGACCATAGGTAATCCGATCACAGAACGGGAGCTCAAGAACCGCCAGCAGCACGAAAGGAACGCATTGTCACCGCCACCTTGATTCGATACTGCTCCGGTAGCGAAGCTGGAGTACAGACGTGTTACAGCAGTCCTTCACCGTCTGGAATGGGTAGGAATCGCGGACATCTTGGAGGTTCTCCTCACTGGCAATGAGGTGCGTCAGTGCCGCGTCAATGACGTCACTTCGTGGCGGGTCGTCGCCCGGTCCATCGGCGACGATCTCGCTCGCCTCGTCGAAGAGGATTTTTCGCTCGTCGGGCAGCTTCAGGCTGGTCCGATCGGTTGCGATATTTCTTTAAGTACGAGGGTATGCATAGGGGGTGCTGGTGCGTCGTTCTAAGGTGAACGAGAGTTCATTCGATATAAACAGGGAACCGGACCTAGGCATTATCGGCGTGAATTCTGGTTGGGAAGCAGGCGAAACTGTGTACCCGTAACGCCTCTGACGCGCTACTGGGTGCATACATCGGGACGACGGTATACATCTGAGCAGAACTCCGGGGAGTCGGTCCCGAAGACCCGGTTCCAGCCTTCTGCGAATCCATTTGTTTCGCATACAAACTGTTTCGCCCCGCTCCACCTGCTCGCGGCTTTCCTCCAAGTCAGTGAGCATTTTTCAGACAGCGTCACCGGCGATTACAAGTCCAGGTTGTTTCTTGTGAATGGTTCATCCTTGATGAACTCTTTAGCATCATCTTCCGAGAGTTCACGAATGCTGATCTGCTGAATTCCTGTACATCCACCCGGGCATCCTTGTGCTCCGCGATGTGTCTCTCCTGTGTCGATGTCGTAGATCCATTGCGGATGACCAGCGCAAACTGGGCAATCCATCTTGATTTTCAAATACATTATCTATCCTGTATTGGTGCTTGTGTGGTATGTGACGGCATCTGCGGTGTCTGACTGGTGTACTGACGTTCGATGGGTGGATTGGACATCATCGGATCTGTGGATAGCCGCGTAGATAAAGCTTGATACATTATAGTATCAATTGATACTATAAATATCAGCAAAGATATATCGAAAGTAGGGTATAGTACCGTGTACAGTCACGAGTATGACGGACTGGGAAAATTCGGCTACTAAACCAGTCCTTCGTCTGCTCGCTGAATCTGATCTTGCTCTCTCAGCCAAGAGCATCGTGTATAATCTTAATGAACAACTTGAACGTCCACCTTCACGCGCGACTGTTCACCGTTCTCTATCTGGAGCGCTGGATGCAGGGCTTGTCCGTCAGCCAGACGGAGCACTCTACATAATCACTGAATCTGGCCGCGAGTACTTAGCTGGCAACCTAAGCGAAGGCGGTATCGAACAGATAGATGATGATTCATGATCTTGACTCCGTTGAAATCCTCAGGAAGAGATATATTCAGATCGGATGTGGTCAGTACAGGCTACTGAACGAATCCCTCACACTTCGCTGGCCGTCTATTTCTTTTAGATGGTGGCCGAACGATCGGCTGGAACAACAGAATCACTCGATCGTGTATCAACCACGGCTTAGGCTCATTAGGCCACTTTACTTACTAAGCGAGTCATCACTGAGGCCATCGTCCGGGTCTGTCTCGTCGATAATGTCCATGTCGGCGTCCGGATGACTCTGCGTGGTCTGATTTATGCCCGATGGGTAGTCGGTGTCTGCGTTACCGATGTTGAACGACTCCCCATTCCGGAGGCTTTCTGCGTACCGGGCAACAGGGGCATCGTCCAGTGCGTGGTAGTACCCGTCAGCGGTTTTCCCGATCAGGTCTTTCTCGTACAGTCGTGTGAGGGCTTTGTATGCGCTATTGTTCGGAATATCCGTGTGTTCTCTGACTTCAGCGGGTTTGAACCCGTAGTCTGAATTGGCGTACAGGAAGCACAGTGCTTCTGCTTCGTTCGTCCCGGGTTGGACGTTAACGGGCTTGTCCGGGTTGTGAGAGTCAAGTTCAACAGGCATGGTCGTGTTGTCTGTGGTTATCAGTGCTTGTCTGCGTTACAGCGAGTGTTAAACGTACGGGTCGTTGTTTCAGATGATAATAGTCAGCGCAATCGGCGGACAAAAATCGTCTCGGTTCTCCTGTGTTTGGTGGAGAACATCTCAGTGGTGGACCGATGTTTGTTGAGCAGGAACCTATTCAAGTACTAGTTCCACTTCCAGTTTCACTCCGCGTGTATGGCTCACCCCTTTGACTGGTGCGCGACAGGAGGCGAGTATGGACACGAACCAACGACAGCCATCCGTCGATTTACCGGATCTGGATGCCGGACTGGCGCTCGTGGATATGGATTCAGATCTTGGCGTGACGCCAGTCCAGTCGTTACTGCTTGACCGCGTGTTCGCCGGAGACGGCGACGCGTACTGGGTTGACGCGGCCGGTGCGGCGCAAACCACACGGCTCCGCGAACTCGCTCCTGACCAGCGGTACCTTCGCCGGATACACGTCTCCCGCGGGTTCACCGCGTATCAACAAACAGCACTGCTTGACCGGCTCACTGGAGAACACATCACGACCCCGAGTGTCGTGGTTGCAACCGGGATCGACCGGTTGTATCGAGACAGCGACGTGCAGACAGACCGCGCGAAGGATATGTTGGTCCGGTCGATTGCCTCGCTCGCACGCGTTGGGCGCGTCCACGACGTCCCGGTCGTCGTGACGCGATCGCGTGCTGACGAGTTCACGCGACCACTCGAAAACGCGGCGCAGACGCATCTCCAGTGTGCGGACACGCAGTTCGGCCCGCGGTTCACCGACGTGGCCGGCGACGTCGATACGTTCGTGTATCACCTCAACGACGGGTGGATGCAGACGACGCTCGCGTACTGGCAGGAAGTGCTCGCGCACCGAGCACGGATGTACGACACATCGGGAGTGAGTGAGGAGGTAACGTCGGGGATCGTCTGATGGGTCGAACCAACCCGACGTACCGCGATACGCTGCGCGGCATCGAGGACCGATGGAGGCCGTACCGCCAGACACTGCGCCGCCGCAATCAACCCCGATTCGACCAGTTGTTCGTATACGCACGCGACCACGCCGATGCGGCCGGGATGTTGAATCACGACGACCGGTTCGCGCCTTTATTGATGAGCATCGCCATCGAGCAGGAACGCCGGATCGACAAGCTTGAAAATCGCATCACAGAACTCGAAGACTCCACCAGTCCCAATGGTGCTGACCATTGATTTCCGCGCCAACGGTGACGTCGTTCGCTGGACGCTCACCGACGACGGCGTCACCAGCACGGCCCATGAGGGGTACACGCCGACGCTGTTCGTCGGTGACGCAGCCCGTGACTTGTACGGGCGGCGCGGCGGGCCGACCCCAATGCCACCGGACCGCGACGAGCTGTCCGATTCGCTCGTCGAGCTTCAAGCGTTTCTCGACGGACAGGATGCCGTCGTCAACACAGGATGTGAATCTCACCGGCAGACATTTCGAACGGACCCACGACCACTTCTCCGGATCGACGCGGCCAGTGTGGACGCCGTGCGATGCATCGCTCAACGCGTCCAGCAGTTCAGCGATCTCGGTGATTACACGTGTTACAACGTCGATCTGACGCGGCAGTTCCGTTACTGCCTCGAAACAACCATGCCGGCGAGCCCGGACCAGTCTGTCCGGTCACTCCGCACACTCACCCTCTCGATCCCACCGCACAAATCAGGACCCGACGCCCTGACGCACCTCACAATCAACGGCGACATCGCCGGGCCAACACCTGAAGCCGCAGTCACCGCTGTTGACCACGCTGTCCGCGACCACGACCCCGACGTCATCGTCGTGTCCACGTCGGACCTCATCCCGCTGCTGTTCGACGCCGCCGACACGCACAACCTGTCGGGGTTCGAACTCGGCCGTAAGCCCGGGTACACGAAACTCGCCGGGGACTCGACGTACACGAGTTACGGGCAAGCCGGACACTCCCCAGCCCGGTACACGATCCCCGGTCGCGTCGTGATCGACGAGTCGAACACATTCTTCTACCACGAAGCCGGGCTGCCCGGTTGCCTCGACCTCGTTGAGCGCGCTGGCCTTCCGCTCGAAGAACTCGGCTGGGCGTCGATTGGACGCGTCCTCACTGCCCTACAGATCCGCGCTGCCCGCGACCGTGATATCCTCGTTCCGTGGCAAGCCTGGCGGCCAGAACTGTTCAAATCCGCCGCGACGCTGGACGCCGCCGACCGCGGCGGCACTACCTTCGCCCCCGAGGTCGGCGTTCACGGGGACGTCCATGAGCTCGATTTTGCTTCGCTGTACCCGAACATCATTCGCACACGGAATATCTCTCCGGAAACCATTCGCTGCGGGTGCTGTGACACCGCTGATGTCCCCGGCCTCGGATACTCGATTTGTGAAACCGATGGGTACCTACCGACAGTGCTCGGCCCGCTCATCGACGCACGGAGCGATATCAAAACGCGGATCGAAAAGACGACCGACGACACTGAACGCGAGCGACTCGAATCAGCATCGTCAGCAATCAAATGGATTCTCGTCTCCAGCTTCGGGTACCAAGGCTTCTCAAACGCGAAATTCGGTCGGATCGAATGTCACGAGGCAATCAACGCATTCGCCCGGCAGATCCTCCTTGACGCGAAAATCGCACTCGAAGACGCCGGGTGGCGTGTGCTCCACGGCATCGTCGATTCTATCTGGGTCACTCCAGCGCCAGATCGTGATCAACGCCCGATCGAAGCTGTCGCTGCAGAGATTTCCGCAGAAACCGGGATCGTATTAGAACACGAGTCCACGTTCGACTGGGTTGCGTTCTGCCAGATGCGGAACAGCGACAGCGGCGCGTTAACCCGGTACTTCGGGAAACGCCGCGGCGAAACCACTCCGTTAACCGGCGCGCTCGGCGACGCGATCAAAACGCGTGGCATCGAAACCCGACAACGAAGCACCCCGCCGTGGGTGAGTACTGTACAGGAAGACGCGCTCCGCGTGTTTGACGCGACACAGTCACCCGAAGCTGTGTGCGATGTACTTTACCGACACCTCACCGCACTACGTCGCAGTGACATCCCGACGGACGATCTCATCGTTGCCAACCGTGCCTCGAAGCACGCGGACGCGTACACACAAGAAACGCTCACCGTCGCTGCTCTCCGCCGCGCTCAACATCATGAGGCGGGTCTTGCTCCCGGGCAAACCATCCGCTACGTCGTGGTCAATGACGATGGGCGCGGTATCGACCGCGTCCGGCTCCCGTTCGAAGATGTTGAGTCGTACGATGCCGACTGGTACGAAGACGCCGCGATTCGCGCCGTCGAAAGCATCGTCTCCTCTGTCGGCTGGGGCCAATCAGACATCAACCGGTACCTTGCTGACACCACTGACACGACTCTTGGAAGATACTGTGTAGACCTGTAACCACCGTTCGTCACGCCTCCCCCACAGCTCACCGCGCATAGTTCATCGCACCCAAGTCTCGGTCACACAGTGTCCTACTGCCAGCAGATCACTCCAAGCGTCACTACCACTCCAGTCGTGAAGGCTGTGCCGTGCGCAACGACGTTCACGAAGCGACGGCTCGCATCAAGCTCAACCTGGAACAGCATAACAATCAGAATCACCACGACAACCCACGCGATACCACACGCTCCGCCGAATCACGGTCCTGGGACCAGACTCCTCGGAGCCGTTGAATCGGAGCTCTGCGACGTGCTCCGATGATACCCAGAATAACGCTCGTCACACTGATAGCACCCGCGGCAGGTCCCAGCGGCACACTAGACGTGAACAACAATACAGTTAGCGACGCGACTGTCACTGTCCCCGCAGTGACCACACCAGCAGCATACCCGTACCACACTGTTACTGTTCCAAGCAGCACCACATACAACATCCCACCGAATGCACTCACCACTCCAGAAAACCCGCTAGCCGTCGTCACCTCTGCAACGACGTCCCACTGACGCAACAGTACCCATTGATCAACAACCTTCGTCACCGGCGGCGCAATCACAACGCAGCCAGCAGCAGAGAGCCAAAACACTCGTTGACATCTTCGCTTCGCAAGCAGCGCGTACATCGAACCCACCACGACTACGTACCACGTAACGTTCGACACGAGATGCGACCAACTGTCGTGGAGCACTGCCGCTGTCCACGCCGACACCAGTGACGGCTCCCCGTACGTGAACACAAACTCTGCCCGTAGCGACTCAGGGAGCAACACATGAATCGCAATGAGGAGGCCAGGTAACCCAGCCAATATCGTTAGCTCTACTGATTTCTTCAGCACAGATACAGGTAACACCTCACTAATCACAGCAGCGTATCCAACTCAGATGGAAAAACATCAAGAAGTGGTTCTGTTGAAATCCATAGGAAGTGATACATTCTGACCGGGCGTGGTCAGTACAGAGGATACAGTTAACAGTGGACGCTGAGTCCTCTATTTATGGATCCGAAAATCACGCTCGTGACGATTGGTGTTGCAGACATCATGGAGTCCATTCGGTTCTATCGAGACGGACTCGGCTTCCCGATGCAGGACCGTGAAGCTGACAGTGACGTCGCCTTTTTCACACTTGAGGGAACGTGGCTTTCGGTATATCCGAGGGAGAAACTCGCCGAGGATGCTACCGTTCCCGACGACGGAGACGGGTTTTCGGGAGTGACATTAGCACATAACGTGTCCAGCGAGGATGAGGTTGATACAGTGCTTGCGGAAGCGGAGGCTGCTGGTGGTCGTATTGTCAAACGAGCCCAAGACACCTTTTGGGGCGGATATTCGGGGTACTTTGCCGACCCGGACGACCATTTCTGGGAAGTGGCCTATCCTGATCTCACTGATGAGTAGCAGCTACTGGTAGGTGTCTTTCCTCTCATAGTACAGAAGAGCGATGGATACGCACTCTTCAATCGCGGCTATTTCAGATGAAAATGTGTTTGAAGAGTAGGATTTCAACAGAGCCTTGCTATCCTATATTGAGGCCCGGATCATCGATGGTATCCAAGTCACCAGGCGGGTGACCCTCACTGTGGGCGAAGGGAACCGTGCATGTACCACCGTGTAGGTGTAAGGTGAGGGCCCCGGGCCACCACACCCGGGCAGTCACTCTCTCACTTGGGGTGCCGAGCCCATGCGGGCCCGGCAGTCTGTCGACACACTCCCCCCTACTTCAATACTCTTTATTCCAATCGTCTGGCGGAGCCGATCGCCGTGCGCACATTACTCACCACACAAGGCATCCTTGTACCGTTGGGGCTGGCCTGCCGAACTCGGAGAAACAGGTCTCGCCAGTCTCCTTATCGGACCTATTAGGCGTTTTCGCGGTCGATGAGCCAGTTACACGCCTACTGGACGCTTACCAAGATTTCAACCGAGCCAACTTGTCATAACGAAGAATTTCCGGAATATACGGTGTTATCAGGCAATCGTAAGTCAAAATACGCGTTTGTACTGATTGAAGAAAAAGAACTTCCGGAACTTTACAGCGGAAACGCGCACTCTATTCCCATCCTTCAACGGGGGGTGTCCGGATCTTCGAACCTCCGCATTCGGGCGATCATCGTCTTATCGAATACGTCTCGTCGATCCTTATCCAATCTTGAGTTCGTTCGTGGTTGGGTCAACGTATATATACGTAGACATGTCGGTTCGTACGTCTGGGCACCGCTCAGGCACAGATATCTAAACAGTCACGGCTACTAGCGAATTTAGAAACGAACGGGCGAACTACAGCGACCATTCATCCGGATCGGTGTCGGTCCGGATGAACCAAGCCATGGCCACCACGCCGTGGAGTCACTCTCTCTGTAACCACTTGGGTGCCTACAACGTGACACATCGGGGTAGTGTGCCGACAATAGTCCCGCCAGTAAACTCTCGGAATCTCGACCGTATGGTGTGTCAATCGCGTTCGGGGCTTGCTGAGTCATTCCACATACGTACGGTTCGATTTATAGCATGTTGCGGAGCTGCTGAAAAGTTAAGAATCGGTCTAATCCATTGCCTTGAGTTTCAAGTTCGTCGTTGAATTCTCCTACTTTGACACGCGTCGATTCAATCCCTCTGATAGTGTCATGTGGCACGTGTACGTCTATTTCATTGCCTGCATTCAGCGCTCGTAACACGTTCGCAGCGATTTCATGATTCCGAACCACCCACACAGATTCCCCGTCTGCAGCAGCTAACACCCGGTAATCGTGCCGGATAGAGTCATAATCGTTAATTCCAGATTTCATTCCTTCCTCAAACCCGTAATCTGCAGACACGCGACCACCTTCTACTTCGACTGTGGCAATTCTCTCGAAATCCGTATTAATCACCGCCAAGTCATTTCTGCTTCCGTCCTCCCGTGAGGAGATCTCACAGAACCTGACCTCATCGCGTGCTTCAAAATACCGTCGTGTGAGCTCCACACCGACTCTGTGTGGGGTGTCATCACCACGGTCACCGATCATAAATCCATGTTCCTTCGTCGTTCTACACGCCTCCTGACCCGCCGGACAGACCGAGTAATAAACACGGCGAGCAACACCGCTATGTTTCTTCAATTGACCTTGTTCAATGAGCTTGTCCTCATCGATATCGTACTTCGATTTTATATTCGTCATCGAATCTATCAGGCTGTACCCGTCCAAGTCTCTGTTCACCGCTTTCACGACTGCTCTCAAAAATGCACCTTCATCACGGGTGATTCCGTGTTCGTTGAGGTGCTGCCGTGTTAGCCCTGCAGTCCCGATCTTCCGCATTGAGATATCTGTACTGTCTGTGTGGCGTGACATCGTTTCTCTAAACATTTTTTCTGGTCATGTATAACGCCTTGTACCAGATGATTCCAGCAGCCATCCGGCGTATGAGTCAGCGTGGATTCCACGCCCAGGCACCTATCATAACTTCGAGGGGAAAATCCACCACAGATCACTTCACACTCTATACCTACACACATAAACGGCCATCAGTGGTGGTACACAATCCCCTAGCGGATGTAAGATAAGGGCTTTAAATTCAATCTTGCAGTTTTATATCGGCTCTGCTACCGTGCGAGTAGATACCGGAGATCAGAAATATCACTTTCTTGATTTGGGGGGTTCTGCGTGGAGTTATCGCGGGGGAAGATCTTTTTTCGCTGGGGTTTTCGCGTCGCCATTTTCTTTTTGTAGTCAGGTTCTACAGACTCTACAAATTATACCCACAGAACCCCCCCCTCAAAAGCATATAACGTAGCACGCAGAAGTTTTAATCGAAAGTCAGATGGTACAATTAGAGATTACGGACATCGACACCGACAATGGAGAGAGAGGACAAGAAACTGCAGAAGAAACATTCATCGCTGTAGCGACTGCTGAGACATGGAGTGCTCAAGCAGATGCACTCCGGGAAGTCTTAGCAGCAGTTGACGCTATCACTAATACAGATCTCGGTGCTTCGGAGCGAGAGTCAATCGTCCCACGTATTATTAACAGAGATGTTATACTGCCCACAAATATTGGACCGGGAATGGTCGCGGTTGGTTCCTCACCAGGCGGTATTAATATTAACAGTGCGATTGAAGCCATGACCTCAGGCGGTTACGTTCACCTCGTTATAGATGATTTCGCCTCACTTGGTGATTCAGTCACCGTGATTGCTGATCGAGTCAGCGAGATCGTTGAAGCTGGTGTGACTGTCCACATTGTCTCGCAAGGAATCGATGTTGACCGTGAGAATGCAGATACGGTACTAGGGGTACTGAACGGGCTCGATAAAACCGGATTAGAGCTACAGCGCCGAGTTGATATTCGAGACATCCGAGATTGGCTACCTGAGACCGACCGTGCCGGTCGGCCACCGTTGGGGTTCGAAAAGGACGATGGTGAGTTGGTCCCAAGTCCCCAGATGGATGAGGTTCGCGCGGTTCTCTCCCTGCGGTTAAACGAGGATATCTCACAGCGGAAGGCTGCGAAGCGACTAGGGGTGTCACCACGGACTATCAACCGGGCAATGGACAACTTGGATCGGTACGGGATTGAGGACTCTGCTGATGAGTGAACGGGTCTGGGATATCTAACGCAATCTCTAACCGGATGTTTAACACACAGATCTATATTTCTATAGAAATTATATGAATCATCTATTCACCGAACCTATATACCGCGGTCGTGGTAACTATCAATTAACATGACGGACGGGGAGACATCAATCGGCGTCAAGAAGCCAATACGAGACGAGCTCCGACGCTACAAAGCCGAAGATGGGCTTACTTACGATGAAGCGATCTCCCATCTCCTCGAATGTGCTGATTGGATCGACGACGAGAATGAGTTGCTGGAGAAAATCAAAGAATGACAGACACGCCTATTTCTACACGAATTACCCCGAGCGATGAAATCCTGCGAGATGACGGGACGATTGATTCTACCGGATTGCTGGACGAAGTCAGCCTCTACAATCTCTACGACGACCGTGAGTCCCCAGAACAGGACGCAGAACGTATTCTGGAAATCACGTACCCAACAGACACGCTCTCTACGATCATCAGAAACACCGCACGGAATCTGAACGGTGACGCTGACTTCTCCGAGGGGGGACAGATCGTTGGCGGTGGCTACGGAAGCGGGAAAAGCCACATTGAGCTCGTCATTTACCACCTCTTCAACTCGCCGGAACTCGGCCAAGCATGGGTTGACCAGCAAGGAATTGACGCAGAAATTCCCGCTCAAACGAAGACGGCCGCACTCCAGATGTTCAATCTGGAAAAGGACTACAACCGCCTCTCCGAAGCTGTCGGCGATTACCTCGGGATCGACGAATGGGTCGGTGGAACAGACCTCCCCACAGTTCACCAAATCCGCGACACGCTGGACGGCGAACCAGCCCTCGTCCTTCTTGACGAGTTCGAACGCTGGTACGGGATGATGGAGCGAGAGGACTACCGGGATGATAACCTTGCATTCCTACAGAACCTCCTTGAAGCCGCAGGGCGCGACGACACCCGACTCAGCGTCTTCGTGTCCCTCCTCTACGAAAACGAAGACGTCCAAGCCATTACGCAGCGAACCAACCCGTTCACACACGACCTCGGGTCCCGACGAGACGAGAAAATCGAATTCATTCTCCACCGGCTCATTGGAGAGGTAACGGATGTAGACGGTGTGTCTTCACTTGCGAAGGAATACACCGATGTCTACCGGCAGAATGACCAGATCGAACTGGAGGACTACCACGACATGGAAAGCCGGATTGAACGGTACTACCCGTTCCATCCGCTCACCTTAGAACTCCTAATGGAGAAGTACTCCGAGCAACGCACAAGCTCGGACGCCCGTGGGCTCCTACGGTTCCTCACAGAAATCCTCAGCGACAACTACTCCGAGACAGACCTCATCCTCACCGGGAACGTTGACGTTCACAAGTACACTGATCGGTTCCAGTACATCGATAACGAACTGGTCGGGAAGTACATCAACGACTACAACCGTCTCCAGAAATCCGACGGGACCTTCGACGAGTTTATCGAGGAACTAATCAACATCACCCTCCTGCACAGCCTCGCACGCGCCGGCGAAGAAGGCGCAAACAAACGCGAGATGTTGATGGGTGTCATGCGGAAAGGAATCAACGCACACCGCATCATCCAAACATTCACCGAAGACGTCTACGGACATGCGTGGCACATCCACCGAATCAACGGTGAATACGCGTTCGATGTTGACGAAAACCCTGCAGCCCGCATCGAAAAGAAAGCCGAGGACATCCACAAGCACGATGCCATCCACCGAACAGAGTCTCTGATCCGGGAAGACCTGTTCGACGGTCGGAACAACGTGTACATACTCGATCCGGTGAACACCGAACAGGATATCCCGGACAACAAGACGTTCAAAATCGTCGTCTCACTCGCAGCCAAGCAGAATTACGACGACGTGTTTGAAGAGCTCACCACCGGTCAGAACCGTGAGTTCAACAACACACTCGTGTTGGTTACCCCTGAAAAACTCGCAGGTATCGACTCGAACACGGGTATTCGGCAACTCGCCCGAAAGGTTGTGGCAGGGGAACAGCTCAAAAGGGAGGAAGAGGTTCTGCCCGAAGGGTTCGAGGAAATCCACGACCAGAACTACCAGAACCTCCGAGATCGGGTCCGAGACAAATTCGGGACCGTTCACACATCGACAGAACGAGGACTATTCCCCGAGACCTTACCCACTGGTCCAGCCGTTGACTTCTACGACGCAACGGTTAGCGTCGTCAAGCCGGATCCCAGTCAGCTCCGTTCAGAAGTCAAGAATGCCGTGAAAGACGAAGGTGCGAGCGGAATACAGTATGAACACCTCCGTAATGACTTCTACCGAGAGACCGCATATGCAACGCTCACAGAAGAGTCTGAGTTGGAGGAAGCAATCAAATCACTTTGCCAGGGTGGTGTGATTAAGGTTGGTGGATATTTCGAAGAACGGGTTGGGAGCCTCGGAAACGACACAAACCTTGTTCACGAGCAGTATGTCAGCGACGATGACGACGAAGAAGATGAAGAAGAGACCAATACGATCACCGTAGACACCTCTGGCGGCGGCGACAGTATGGGTGGCTCTAGGACGGCGACATCTGGTGGGACTACGACTGGGACTGGAACTCTCAGCGGTGAAGAAACTACTACGTCAGAAACGGCGTTCAGTTGCCCGCAATGCGGAGACGAGCTCGAAAGCACATCGTGTGACTGCGGGTTCGAATTCGACGCTTCAGACGTTGCCGAGGGGAAAGTCTCAGTTGAAGGCGCGACTGTTGACGAACTCTTAGACAAGTTCGGAATCGAGGAACCCGAAGGCCCGAAAATCCGGCCCCATCCGATCATGGGGACGATTGATGCAGACAATAAACCGGACCTGATTGATCAGATTGAGCGGGAAACTCAGGGGTGGGAGATCCATGAAGCGATGATCTCGGTTGAGGGAGTTCTCACCAGCAATGACCTGAGTAAATACGGTATCAACGCTGATGCCTTGGATGAGCGAGTAAGTCTTGACGAAACGTTCGAGATTACCCCGGACGAACCGTTAGATCACAGTTCGTTCTTAGCCCTCCTGTGGGATTTGGACGTCCCAGAGAAAGCATCACTCTCCGTTAAGATGCAGGTGGATAAGAATGAGTAACGAATTATACGCCGAAGAGGAGTTTAACGCCCTCCTCCACAAAGAAGACATTCTTGACGGGGTGTTTGAGTGCCTCAGACGTATTTGGGGAAATGAGGATGCACTTAGCGATCGGAACCTCGCTGAATCGGAGTACCAAACCCGGTTGTTGGAATACGAGTTGACAAAGTTGTATCCAAGTCTCTACGATGATCTCATTAATGCGATGGGAGGTCACCCTGTAACATCAATCGACAGTGGATGTGGGGTGATCATGGATGCTCTCAGCGTTCGTGAGGGGTTCCGATTAGAGCAGGAACTACAGTCTGAGCATGATTGGGACATCTCATTTACCTGGGCTCCAATTGAAGGACTCCCAAGTGAGACACAGTTCATTTGTCGTGAATGGTTCAGTGCTCAGAGTCCATCAGCAGTTTCTCGGGAGGATTTCCGCTTCATCGGCGATCGGGATGTTCCTCAGCTCCCGAGCACTGATCCGGCGTTTGTCTGGACGCGTCACCCGGATCAGCGACTCGAAGGTGCTTTGAAAGGGAATTACTCTATGGAGGAAGTTGAGGAGATCTACGAAGGTGTAAAGTGTCTTCTCGAAGACGTGATTCAAGAAAGCGTCCACTCTGAATTCCTCGTTACGAGCGATCACGGCTACGTGAATCATCTTGGGAACTCCCCATACTCCTTATCAGATGAGGAGGAATCTTCGCTATCAAGCAAATTCAGTAGCCGGTTCCGTGAAATCGGGAATGGACAGGCGTACCGGGTACTTGAGGATGCTAATGTTATTAAAAGAGCAGGTGGCCACTACGTTGTAAGAGGACATCACAAATGGACGAAGCGCGGAGCGACGAAGAAAATCATGCATGGTGGACTCAGTCTTCCCGAATGTATGACACCGGTACTGCGAATCGATACGGCTTGAGGTAACTAACAATGACAGAAACATGGGATAAGTTGCCGTTGAACCTGATGGATGAGCTTGCAGAGAAAGAGACCTACCGACGTGACGTATATCGTCCTATCTACTCGCTTCATAAGTGGTGGGCACGTCGCCCTGGCTCAACGTTCCGATGTCTCAGCCTTGCGGCGATGACAGATGACACAATCACGAAAGATGACATCCTTACCGAGCGAACTACGGGAACACATTACGGTCTGTATCTCGATTCCTACCACGACGAGATCAATCCGAACGATGAGCACATTGACCGCGATGTAACCGTTCTTGACCCCTTCGCAGGGGGTGGAACGACGCTCGTTGAAAGTAATCGGCTCGGTGCAGATGTCATTGGTTATGAACTCAATCCGGTTGCGTGGTGGACCGAAAAGAAGTCCATGGACAACGTGAATCTTGACGTTCTCGAACGTGAGTTCAACCGGATCCTAGAAGAGACACGCGAGGAACTCGGTGACTACTACACCACAATCGATCCGGAAACGGGACAGGAGTGTGAAGTCCTCTATTACTTCCAGTCGCAGCATATCCCTTGTCTGTCGTGTGATGAGGAGGTTCAACTATACCCTCGCTATCAACTGGCAAAGACAAAGAAGACCCGGGCAGGAGCTCTCTACTGTCCGAACCAGAACTGTAGTGACCGCATTATAGAGCTAAAAGGGCGGAGCAAAGGTCTGGATGAAGGAGATGAAGTCAAATTTGTAAATAACTGTGTTAGAGTTTTATCAGAGCATGATGATGAAGCACCCGACGCTGTTATTTCCGAGAATGGAAACGAGATCTGCCCGAACTGTGAGCAGGAGTTTGACCCGAATGATGGGAACTATGGCTACGGGAAGTATACTTGCTCAAATGGGCATAAACATGACGTGAAAGAGACACTGCAGCGTCTCAATGAACGACCTTCGTTTGAACAGTTTGCTCTCCAGTATGTTGACTCTCACGGAGATAAACGAATCAAAGAATTCGACAAAGCAGACGCTGAAAAAGTTGAAAGTGCTCGAAGTAAATTCGAGAAGACAGGAGACACACTGCCAATACCAGAACAAAAAATACCCGTTGGCGATGAGACGGATCGAATTGTAAACAACTACAATTACAAGAAGTTCAAACATCTATTTACGGATCGTCACTTACTGACCTACGGTGTACTGTTCGAGAAGGCTTGGTCAGTTAAAAATCGAAGTTTTGAGGAGGCGGATTCTCAGAATATTGCTGAGTTCCTCATAACAACAATCTCGAACAACTTAGAGTACAATGGTAAACTTGTGAAATGGCATTACGGTCAGTCAAAATCAGGCCACGTCTTTGAGAGACATGCATTAGTCCCTCGCGTTCAACCCATTGAAGGAAACCCCCTCAACACTCAGGGGAATTCTAATGCGCTACAGAATTTTTACGATAAGACTCACGAAGCAAAGAAATACTGCCAGCGACCCTTCGAGAAAGTCAAAAACCGTCAGAAGGGAAAGGTAGAACAGTTCTACGTTGATAGGGAGGACATCACCGAAGACCGTGTCGCGGGCTTGAATTGCAAGACTGCCGAGCGAATGGACGAAGATAACGAGTCAGTGGATTTCGTTATCACAGACCCGCCTTACTACGATAATGTTCAGTATTCGGAACTCTCGGATTATTTCTACGTGTGGCTCCGGGAGTGTCTTCAAGATGAGTACGAGGAGTTCCAGCCGAAACTTGTTCCAAAGGCCCGTGAAATCGTCGCCAACAATAACGCAAATAAAGACGAGGAGTTCTTCATCGAATCACTGGCAAATGTTTTCTCGGAGTGTAACCGCGTACTGAAACAGGACGGCGAGATGGTATTTACCTACCATCACAACGAGAACGAAGCGTGGTCGGTGATTCTAGAAGCTCTCATCCGAAGTGGATTCACTATCACTGGTGCGTACCCGGTACAGTCAGAGATGCCGAATAACCCCCACATCTCTGATCTTGATAACGCGGAGTACGACATTCTTGTATACGCAAACAAGGATCAGGCAGACGAAGAGATCACTCTCACAGAACTCCGAAAGAATCTATTCTTCGAGTTGCAGGACATGGCTGCTGAGGAACGTGAACGCCACGAGGACCTGTCCAAGGCTGACCTTGGTGTTATCCTTCGCGGGAAGTGTATGTACTACTACTCTCGCCACTACCCGAACGTCTACTCTGAGGGTGAACAGGCTGGCATTGACGAAGCGCTTGACACGGTGGACTCTATTATTGAACAAGTGCTGGAAGGGTCGGTGAACCTCCCAGCAAGTATTGACCCGGTGTCACAGGCATACGCTGCGTTTTGCCAGCGTGGGGTGGAGGAATTTGATGACCTGAACAAGCATCTACTCGCAAAGAATCTGAACGTTAGTGATCTTGAAGACGAGAAACTCGTGAAGGGTCCACGGGAAAAGAAAGAACCTCTCACTGCTGATGAGAGAATTACATACATTGAGGGGAAACTCAACAAGAACGGAAAGGACGACGACAGAATACTCGCTATCGATAAAGTACAGTACTTGTTCCACCTATACAAGACAGATCAGAACACCGTTGAGTACCTGAAAGAATGGAAAACAGAAGAGCTGGAGGAGCTAGCGGACTTCATGTCTGAGGTCACAGGCGACGATCGGTATGAGAACGTAATGGACATGGGAATCACTCAATTCTAATAATGGCACTCCATCAGGGCTACAACATTGTGACTGAGCCAGTAGCGGACACCAGTAACGAGCTCACGGCATTAGAGTTCTTCCGGAAGTTGGCTGCTGATCAGCCCGTTGAGTGTCCTGTGACAGTTACAGGCCTTGATGATTTGCTTTACAACGCAACGGAAAATTCTCGAAGCAAGATCATTCGGGAGCTACAGCAACTGCTTCGACGAACACGCTCCATCCAATCAATGGATGCCGTTCAGTTTCACGTTGACGGCACGATCGTTGACGACAATGCGTTCCGTGTTCGGGTCGAACGCAGCCAAGGAGGAGTGTACTTGAACGTGGGTCAACTCTTCGTAGAAGAACCGAAGCCAGTCTCAGCCACTCACTCTGTCGCACGCAAGTAGCAGCCCTACTGAGCCGTTATTACATCAAACTCTTCATTAATAATAGATAGTACAGAATCGGCAGTAAACGCTGAGAAAGCATCTGTATCGATGTTCGTTCGTACTTCATGGGGCTGGTACGGTTCTGTCACCTTGTTCCGAGACTGGACAGTTTGAAGCGACTCTCTGAGATTGGCTTTAGCGTACGGTTCTAGCTCTGCGAATGACTCTCCCTTTTGTCGGAGCCACAATTCCCAGTCAAAACCGCCGGTTAATGAAGCGACTGCATGGACATCGAGATCGTTGTCCAAGTACTCCGCCATGTCTTTACGCGCGTTCTGGAGATTCTTGCGAGGCTTCAATTCCCTGAAAACCCGGATGTCGATTGGGAGAGACGTGATTGCGAAGTCAAGAATGCCGCCGCCTCTCGGCCACCGCGGTGCGTATTATTTTGGTTGCGGGCGGAGTGAGTGTGAAAAAATTGAGCTATATATTCGAAAAATCACTCTCAGGACGGACACGAAAATCAGTCTGTTTCGGACGATACGGGAAGAAGTATATAAACGATGAACTACTATGGTTAATTACAACAGCCAACATCGGGAGCATCCAACGAGAAACCACCAGGATGTACATCCGGATCACCAGTTTGGTACTATAATCCCAGGTACCATAGCAAGTTGCGCGCACGAAACCGGCGTGCGTAATCCGGTCGTTGGTTGTGGGAGCACCCACAACATGACACGGCACGATAGCAACAGCTACCATACCACAGAAGATCGTACTATAATTGCTGACATCAGCCCGGAAACCCTCGACAGCATCGGGATAACGAGGTCAGATCCTGGATCGTCACTGGGCAGAGCCGTACTTGCTGGACATAATACGATTACCGAAGTCTGGCAGGAACTCGTTGAGGATCCAGAGGTCTTGGAGTATCTGATTGTAGCGGCCAGAAAGGCCATGATTGGATTAGACCGGGATGAAGCGGAAAAATTACTGGAATCACTTGACATCACGGATACTCCGCTTATGGGTCATGATCCCAGCTATATGATTCTGGATTTGCGACGGAAACCAGCAATAGCAAAGAAAAGCAGCTGGATAATCTGTGAAATTGCACAAGAGCTTGGAACTGGCTCATCAAGTATAGAGGACATCATATCGATTGGAAGACTGTTTCAATTCGCTCATCACCAGAATCCGCACCTCAGTATTGATACAGAAGTGCTGGCGATCACAGTAGAAATTGATTACAAGAAGTTCACAAAGCGTAGCCAGAGCCAACGCATTAACCTCTGTAGGCTACTCTCTGTGCTAAGCAAGGCATTCGACATTCGCTTGGCTGCCTCACAAAAGACACAGGCGTTTCTCAAACAGTTCCATAGTGAGGATTTGCCTTGCGTTAGCGAATGGTCGATTACTCAGGGAGAGTTCACAGATACTGATGAAGCCTTGGTGAAATTGGCTTCGCATGGAACCTCAGCAAAGATCCTCGACGCCTTAGATCAGGTACCTAACGGGACACTATCCTACGCTGAATTGTACTCATTCGTAGAGAAGAGCGATTCACGCGTACGACAGTGCATAGGTGATCTCAGAGAGTATGGGCTTATTTTACCTTTCGGTCCTCAAGATAATAAAAAGGTCACTTTACTCAAAACCGGCGCTGAGGTTCTTGACAATTTGCGGCAACAGTCAGAACAACGCTCTCTACCGCAAGAGAGCCCAGATACACCCCCAAATTTCGAACGACATAGACGTGAGTACGACGATGCTGTTCGTTGGAGTGGCGAAGACACCGCGACGGAAATCAACAGGGAAGAAGGTCGGCGGCCAGAGGCCGCCGACCGCCCCGCACCGCAATATGAGGTCTACCAAGAGTCCAATTCCGACTACTCAACAGGTCGTATGCGTCCGTCTATGCGAGATGCAGTTGTTGCCTGTGGGATCGAACCAAGCACTATCACTATCGTTGACGATAGCATAGACCATCTTGATAGCACGGCACAGTTTTTTGCAGTTGATGGTGTCAACAGCGAGGTGGTTGTGTCGTCACATGCGACTAACCCTCTTGATTATACGGTGGGTATTGCGATGGCGTTAGCGCACCCCAAATTGATCAGTGAGGCTCTGAGTGAGACGACACTCACTTCTATACTCGATAACACGCCAGTAGAGGTTCTGTCGTGGGTACGCCAGATCGCATACGTGTCATTTAGTGAGATTGAAGCAGATTCTCTTCAGGATGCACTTCTGGGATGGCGAAGTGGTATCAAGGATCTCGTACGTCGTCTCAAAGTGAACGACTATGGGGCCAGTGAGTTCGATAGTCGGGACGATCTCTTCTCCGAGATTTTACGACAGGCGCATGGGCTGGCTGGCTGTATTGTCCACCTACTGGACGAAGCTGGCATCCATGTGGTCCGCGATATTCGAATCCCATCAGGTGTGAAATCATCGAAACTTGAGGGAGTAGCTGGGTCGATAGCGCATTCGATAACGGTACAGTCACAGTATAACGGATTCTCGGCCCATCGACAGTTGTTCGAATCCCGAGAGGGATACCGTGCGAATTCATTTACTGCAAAGGTTGACGCAGCCGATCCGTTTGGATCACTAATTGGTTCGATTGTTGTACGAGGTGGAAGTGCAACGCGAGTTGAATCGGACCTCGAAACTGAGTTGGAGGCATTTGAGACAGTCGAGGATGCACCGGAATTTGCAATTCCAATCACGATACGGAAAGTGACTCGGGATGATGTAGCAAGTGCGGCTGACCGTGTCCTAGACCGAAAGAATATCAACTTAATCCAAACAGCAGTACCCATATTGGATAGACTTGTGGACTCTCCTTTCGGGATTACTCGGGTTCTGCGATGCTTGGATAACCCTTCTGATCGTCGTGATATTGAATTGAATGAGCTCCGTTATGCGCTTCAACTATTATCAGGAGATGATCTACTTTCTGATCAGCCGAGAAGCGTTGGACGGGTCATAAAGGCATTACTGAATGCATCCGGACCGGTCACACAGACGGAATTGGCTGACCGGGCAAATGTGACTACGCAGACGATTCGGAATCATGAGTCTATAATAAAGAGTACCGGGTTTGTACAGTGCGAAAAGACAGAGAGTGGAAAAAAGAATTGGAGCATAGCTCTGTCTACTGATTCGGAGCAAGACGAGGCACCCCGATCTTGTAGTCAGCAGTCAGGCGAGAGAACAAAGTATGAAGTTTTAGTGGGGGACGATCCAATGCAAGTTTCAATACTAGATACCAAAGAATTTAATAGCAATATGGCGGTTGAGAATGATCCTGAAAAAGTTGAGATAAGGAATTCATCCCAAGATAATCACAGTGATTCAGATGATGAGGAAATTGATGTGGACTTCTCTGATGTTTCGATCCCTGGTTCGAGTGAGGTTCACTCCGACAGTACTACTTGTTAATCGGGAATTGCTGAGGTGGGAAGCGTCCCTGCTGATGCTTTCTTAGGGCTGCATTCCTGCCTGGTAATCTTCTACGAGTGAATCGTCATCGTCTTCGACGTAGTCGATGGTTTGTGAGAGTTGGGCGTGACCTGCTAAGAGCCTGGCTTGGTTGATGTCGATAGTGTCGATGTCGTTAACCCAGTGGCTTATTGCGCTTCGCCGGAGTCGATGTGATGTGACGAACCACTCCTCAACGGTCTCGTCTGGGCCCGGGTCAGGGGGTCGCAATGGTCGCTGCAGCCCAGCGTTCCGCGCGGTTTCTTTGATTATATCATTGATGTTTGATGGTTGCATTTCAGCACTGTGAGTTGTACACAGGATCCGGCCTTCCTTGGGTGTGACCGCGCCAGAAAATGAGTGTCTGACGCGCATACACCATCGTTTGAGTGTCAACATGAACTCTTCTGGAAACACAACGTTTCGACGGGCAAGCCCGGGATTCTCACTCGGATCGATTTTGGCTGATCGAATATTTATCAGACATTTTTCCCAGTCAACATTATCAATATACATTTCGGACAGTTCCACGCTACGGCAACCGGTGTACCATGAGAGTCGTACGATTATTTCGTTGCGTAGCTTTGTTTCCCGACGTTTTCCTGGGATAGCGTCGAATAGCTCTTCGATCGCGTCTGGGCGGAGGGCGATTAGGTCGTTGTTATCCCGTGTGTTGTCGATATCACCCGCAGACACCACGTTCTGTCGCTTGTACTCGGCTGTTCTACTGATGTCGTAATCTTCTGTGAGACTGATCCCATCACAAGGGTGCCCACTATCGTTGACGAGTTCGAGCTCATCGTCTACAGCGTCATTCATGATTATCGAGTAAAACGACTGGACTGATGTAAAGTAAGAGTGAACCGTCATGTCTGCGAGGTCCGTGATGCCTTGGATGTATCCACGGACGTCAGACTCCTCAGCTGCGAGCGGGTCAATACCGTTGACATCACAGAACTGTAGCCAATATCCGACTTCTCTTCGACGTGTATCCCACGTCCGGTCGCTCGTCTCGGTCTTTTGTGACGTGAGAGATGCGAGATACTGTCCTCGGAGCTCTTCCATCTCCTCGCTAAGCTCCTTGTCCTCCGGTGTTACGTACCTGCCTTTGTCGTCTCTCATACGTCTCTCACCCAGTGTCGTGTCCCGTCAGCAATCGTACTCTTAACGTTCTCTGTCGTCCGGTTCTCTAAGTAGATGAGGGCCTGACGGACGATGAGTTCACTTTCCTCGTCGTCCATTTTGAACGCGATTGCTTGCGCACTCCCGTCTACTCGTGTTTGCCGGCCTTCAATCGAGATCTTTATACCCCGTAGTCGGTCCATATCTCCCGAACCTATCTCTCGTCGCACGTCATCAGAGAGATCACTATATCGCGGGATGTGCGCAAGTGCTTGCATCGCCACCTCGCTTAATTGATCCTCCGGTGGCATTGACCCGGGTGTGAGCGCATCGTCAAGCTCACGCTGGAGTGCTTCGACTTGCCCAGAGAGTGAATCGAGATCGGTGGTGACCTCGCTAAAATCGATATCGTCGCCACCGTCGAGGTGGTCAGCGGCGTCTACGTGGACGTACTCGTCGTTGAGTTCCCGATCTACTGCACGACGGACGACGCCTGCAAGCGTTTCGTCGTTACTGATCGAGGTTTTCCACTCCTCTTTTTTGCCGGGAGTAACGCGGACGTTGAGCGGGACTTGGTTTCGGTTTGCCATTCCTCGCCACTACTGCTGACGAGGGTTACTGTAAAGATTTGGAAAGTTGGGTACCCCAGTGGGTACTACTCGTTTCCAAACATTTGGCGCATCATCGGGTGCATCTCCATCAGCTGCTCTTCCGCGATCTCCTCGTACAGCTTGTACGTGATGGAGACCGCGAGCAGCAGTCCGGTTCCGGAGACCTGACCGATGGTACCGAGCAGGTTCGCCATCACCGCGAGGAATCCGACGAGCGCACCGCCGATGACGGTCACCTGCGGAATATACCGCTCCATGACTTTCTCGACGACCTGTGGATTCCGGCGGAATCCGGGGATCTGCATCCCGGAGTCCTGGATCTGTTTCGCGGTCGCTTCCGGCCCCATGCCGGTGGTCTCGACCCAGAAGATCGCGAAGACGGCACCGCCGACGATCATGAACGTCAGGTCGACGCCGAGCCGGACGGCGATCATCCACAGGTCGATCGACGCCGACTCAAGCTGACCAAGGAACCACATCCACTGTTCCCGGCGCTGAATCGGGTTCAAGTAGTAGAGCAGCCCGGAGATGGGCTGTCCGCCGTCGTTGTAGGTTCCGATCCACGCCGGCATCCCCGCCCACTGCGAGGAGAGGAGCTGCCCGAGGAACTGAATGTTCGCCTGTAGCGCGCGAACGAGGATCATCGGCAGGACGGACGCGTAGATGAGCTTCACCGGGAAGCGTCCGCGAGCGCCCTTCAC
>ENA-ORDC01000460-ORDC01000460.1-marine-metagenome-genome-assembly--contig:-NODE-460-length-40423-cov-4.896421_pt1 | contig 40423 bp, 58 predicted proteins | sample MGYA00237783_ERZ508515 | MGnify/ENA primary metagenome ERZ508515 (study PRJEB26186, sample SAMN06268792) | marine metagenome | isolation source: Eden Landing Ponds, San Francisco, CA, USA | place... | reverse complement strand
CCGTCGGAGCCGTCGGAGCCGTCAGAGCCGTCGGAGCCGTCGGAGCCGTCGGAGCCGTCGGAGCCGTCGGAGCCGTCGGAGCCGTCAGAGCCGTCGGAGCCGTCGGAGCCGTCGGAGCCGTCGGAGCCGTCGGAGCCGTCGGAGCCGTCAGAGCCGTCGGAGCCGTCGGAGCCGTCGGAGCCGTCGGAGCCGTCGGAGCCGTCAGACCCGTCGTCTGCGGCTTCGATGGTCAGCGTGCCCGTCGCTTCGTCGTCGTCGGTGGCCACACCGTGCGTGTAGTCACCGGCTTCGAGTCCGCTCGTGTCGACCGTGAACTCGACGGTCTGGCTCTCGCCACCCGCGAGCGTGACTTCCTGAGTGTCTTCGTCTGCGCCGTCAAGCGTGAAGGCGACACTCTGGGTGTCAGACTGACCGCCGGTGTTCTCGACCGTCGCGGAGACGGTCACTTCGTCACCAGCCGTGGCAGTTGCCTCAGCCGGGCTCAGGTCCGAGACCGTGAAGACTGCGGGGTCCTGAACCTGCTCGACGACTTCGCCGTCAACTTCCAGCTCTTCGGTGAGCGGCGACTGCTGCGTCGTCACCGTGAACGTGTCGTTCAGGCTCTGCTCGTTGAAGTCGAGCTGAGCCGAGAACGTGCCGTCCTCTTGGACGACGACATCCTCAGCGTTCTTGATGAAGTTCGTCGACGACTCGTCACTGCGGGCGCGGACCGTGAAGTCCGTCCCGGGCGCGACGTTCATCGTGCCGGCGATGGTCTGGTTCTCCGCGTTGGAGACCTGAACCGGGTCGCCGTTGAAGTCACCGTCAGCCTCGATAGCGTCGAAGGACGCGTTCGCCGATTCGTACGCGTCTTCGAGATCGTCTTCGCTGTCATCCTGGTCGGCCGCAGTCAGGAGCGGGTCCTGAATCTGGAAGTCGGCCGTGTACGTGTCGCCGTCCTCGATCGGCTCGTCGATGTTGTTGTTCAGCGTGTCGAGGTCGAGGAACACGTAGTAGTCACCGTTGGCATCGTCGTAGACGATGTCAACAGCAGCCCGGAATTCGCCCCGCTCGAGGGTCGCCGCGTTGATGTCGTTCGGCTGAGCGTTCGCCCCGGGGTTCTGCTCTTCGAACACGAGACTCGTGATGTTCTCGTTGCCCGGGTTGTTGTCAGCATCGTAGTTCGTGGTGAGGAGGTCGTGGAAGGAGCCAGCATTGACGCCGTCCTGGTCTTCCAGTGCGCCTTCGAGACCGGTCGCGGAGATCTGGTGGACCAGCACGTCGCTGGGGTTACCGAGCGCGACCTGGTCGGTCTCGGTCACGACGCCGTCTTCGACGCCGCCAGTGATTGCTTCGACGGCAGCGTCGTCGCCGTCGTCGTCAGCAACATCAACGACGTCGTCACGGACATCGGTCGTGGTGCGCCAGAGGACCATGTCGCCCGTGGAGCGGTCGTCGATGACGAGCGACGCAACGTCGCTCTCGTCTTCGAGCGCGGCCGTGGCGTCAGGACCGCTGAGCGTGGTCGGGCTCACGGACATCGTGTAGTCGCCCGTGTCCAGCAGATCCGTGAGCTGGTTCTGCTCATCTTCGTTCTCGAAGGTGAGCTCGTCGTCGTCGTTCGCGACTTCCGCGATGGCGCCGCCATCGTCGGTGCGGCCGGCGTTGAACGTGTTGAAGAGGACGGACACCTGACCGTCATCGTCGTCGTCGGTGACGCTGATGTTGGCCTGGTAGTTGTCGTCCTCCTGGTCGCCGATCACGAGCGTACCCGTGTCGGTCTCGTCAAACTCGATGGTGACGTTCACGACGTCACCCTGCGGGGTGTTGTAGCTGCTCGCGTCGAACTGGAGGTCGCCCTCGCCCGCCTCGGTCACGTCGATCGAGGGGGTGTCGGACGCGGACGTGTCGGTCACGTTGAACTCGAAGTCGTACGTCCCCGTGGAGACGTCGTCGACGTTCGAGAAGTTGGCGTTGTACGTACCGTCACCCGTCGCGTTGAGGGTGATCTGGTCGTCGTCGTCACCGTCGTTCTCAACATCGAACTCGTCGAAGAGATTCGCGAGCTCTCCGTCGTCGAGGTCACCGTCGGCGCTCACGTTGAGCGAGTAGGTGCCACGGTTGGAGTCGATGTCGAACTCGGCTTCGTCGTCAGCCTGCACCGAGTCCTCGTCGAACTCGATGTCGAGGCTCTGGACCGCAACCTCGAAGGCGTTACTCTCGGAAACGTTCGAGTTAGCGCCGTCGAGGTAGTAGTCACCAGCGTCGAGGTCGGCAGTGTCGAAGGTGACAACGCCGTCGTCGTCAACCGAGAGCTGCTCGACGAGACGGGTACCCTCGTCCGAACCGAGGTCCTCACGCAGGGCGATATCGGCGTTATCGGTCAGGCCAGAGACACCGACTTCCTGACCCTGCCAGACGAGCTGGCCCTGAAGGTCAGTACCGCGGTCGGGGTAGAAGACGTCAACGTCGTAGTCGTCCGCGTTGACCGGCGGGTCAGAGACATCGACAGTTCCCACTGGCTGTGCAGCAAGAACTGTAGCGTCACTGGAATTCTCAACGCTTGCGTTGAACTGGTAGTCACCCGGCGTATTTGGTGCGCTGAATGTTGCCTCGATGGTAACATCAACTGCCTCACCATCAGTGGGCGTGGTGTAGTCAACGACAATGTCTCCGTTGGACTCGGTTGAGCTTGCGCCTAAGTCACCCTGTGACGTATCTGAGACATTTTCAGCGTCAATGGAGTTGACGTTGTATCCAGAAGGAACCTCCAGAGTGGTCTGGTATCCACTGGTGTCGGTACCTTCGTGATTATCAATCGTGTAATTAAACGTGTGCGTTACGTCTGAACCGGTATCGGCTGTGGCTGATCCACCATCGATATCAGTCGATGAAAGTGAATCAGCGGCAGCGGCAGGAGCCGCCGCGAAGCCGACTGCAACCATGGAGACGACCATGATCGCCGCGAAGAAGACCGCGTTGGCCTTCGTGCGATAATTTGTTTCGTTTGTCATTGTTGTTGTGTGTTGTCTGCATCGCGACGCCCTGCTTTGTCCCCGTCTCGATCGCCCGGTCGTCATCGACCAACACCACTTCGAGGGCGCAGCCGGACTTGACGCGGATTACTCACGTTCGGCATCGCATTTGCATCGGATAGGGGTCTGCGAGCGTTTGTTGAGGCGGTCCATATAAATGCTTTGTGGGGTCACGCACGGCATGTTAACCCGCCTCAAGGCACATAGAGAGCGTCAGACGCCGGATTTCGATCTCGCGGGATCGACGCCGTACAGGGTGTCAGCGGGCGTTCGTGTCCACCTCCCGAGCCTCCGAAACGTTTAGACGTACTGGATGCAAGAAATCACACGGGGTCCCCTGGCGGACGGCGCACACAATCTTTGGTAGGGGTACAGCGTCGTCCCCATCGTTTTCACACTCGTGAGCGACGGTTATTCCTCGCGCGCGCCGTCCTCGAAGGCCGCGTCCTTCGCGTTCGACCACGACCCGAAGTGGCGCGTATACGTCGTACTCCCGTACGCGCCGTGCTCGGTCATGTCGCGCATCGAGGGCTCTTTGTCGAGTTCGTCGCGCAGTCGTCGGAGTTCGGCGAGCAGCTCTTCGTCGGTCGGTTCGCGATCCGGATCGAAGCCCGCCGCGTCGAGCGCCGCGGACCACGACCCAAACCGGTTCTGGTAAGTCGTCGGGCTGTGTGCACTCTCAGCTTCGACGTCCAAGATCGAGGGCACCTTGTCGAGTTCCTCGTGAAGTCGCTGGAGATCGTCGAGGAGTTCTTCATCACTCACCCGATCGGCATCCGGATCGAACCCGGCCTCTTCGAGCGCTGCAGACCACGATCCGAACCGTCGCTGATACGTCGCGATTCCGTGATTCCCGTGTTCAATGATATCGGTCGCTGTCGGTCGTCGGTCGAACTCCTCGCTGAGTCGCTGGATATCGGCGAGCAGTTCGTCGCCTGCAACGCGGGCAGACTGGTGGTGCGGCTCGTGTCCGATCGCCTCGAGAGCAGCATTCCACGATCCGAAGTATTTTCGGTAGGTTTCGGGGTTATACGCTCCCTTCGAGATCATCTGTGCCGATGTCGGCGTGCCGTCTACCGCATCAGCGAGCCGTTCGAGCTCGTCGAGGAGTTCCTCATTAGTGACATCACGGGCGACCTCGAGATCGGCGGCGGCGAGCCCGACCTCATCAACGGCGGCGCGCCACGAGCCGAAGTGTCGCCAGTACGTATCGGGACTGTACGCGCCCTTCTCTTTCATCTGCGTCGAAGTCGGCGTGCCGTCGACCGCGTTGTCGAGTCGCTCAAGCTCGTCGAGCAGGTCCTCGTCGGAGACACGCCGACTAACGTTGTGGTCGATGGGATCGAGCCCGGCGGCGTCGAGTGCGTCACCCCACGAACCGAATCGATCGCGATACACCTTTGACCAGTACCGCCCGTGCTCGTCCATCTGGTGCGTCGTTGGCGACTCGCCGAGCTCATCGGCCAGTTCCTGGAGTGCGTCAATGAGATCCGCATTGGGGGTTCGGGTGTTCGGATCCCGTGGTTCGAACCCGGCGCGCGCGACGGCGTTCTGCCACGAGTCGAACCGCCTGTAAATCGTGGTCACAGAGTACTCGCCGTGGTCGCGGTAGTCTTGAAGGGAGGGCGATCGATCGACGACGTTGGCGACGGCGCGGATGTCTTCGAGCAGTTCCTCGTCGCTGTACATATCCGAGATGATGATCCACCGGCGGTATGAGTGATTCGGAGATAGCCTTGCCGAACTCTCCGGTACTCATCATCTTCGTGCGTGCGTTGCGCGATGCGCGCGTATGCCAGAGACCTCTGTGTGGGTTGCATGGGCTGTGGCGTCACGTGTAGCGTCGACGTCGAGGCGTGCGCCGTCCACGAGTGCTGGGAGCGAAACTGATCACTCTATGGAGATCAGTTCCACCGCTCGATCGCTCGGATCGAACCGATCGTCGTCCCGGTACAGCGACGCGATCTCCCGAACGCCCTCGTCAGCGTCCCACCCTTCGCCGGCGTAGTGCCGCACGGGATACCTAAGCGCCGAGCGCTCGTAGTGCGCCCAGAGACGCGTCTTCTGACCGTCTGCCGCCGGCGTGAGTCGGAGGTGGTACTGCCACGCCCCCAAGAACCCCCGCGGCCGGAGCGCGTAACTCCCAGCCTCGTACACGCGAGAGCTGTCGACGACCTCGTACTGAATGCTCGCGAGGTTGTTCGGCCACACCATCGGCATCGACCGGAACTCCTCGCGGATCTGCGACGGCGCCGCATCGAGCGTCCCGACGAACTCCCGCGCCTGCAGTGGCATCCCGGTCTTCTCGGGGAGCTCGTCGGCCGCGGCTTCGAGGTCGACATCCACGTGCTCGTCGACGACGTCGAGATCATCGTCCAGGTCGCCGTCGACGAGGCGATCGACGACCGGGAGGACGGCCCGCCGTGCTCGCCAGAGATCGGGCCACCCGCCGAGCCAGCGTCGCGCAGCGAGCAGCAGCACGAGCGCCAGGAGCGGGACGACGATCGGCGCCCACAGGTCGGCGGTCGCGATGGGATCGGTAGCGATGCGTCTCAGGGTGCCAGGTAGTGTGGTCATGATGAGGTGGGCGCGGAGTTATGCCTCACACCCGCCGCGCCCGCCGGGCGGTCATCGGTCCGTCTCTACACCACGTCCGCAAGCGACTCGTAGTCCTCGCGGAGGTCGTCGACGATCTCCCCGGCCGTCTGCCGGTTCGCCAGCCGGTAGGTGCGCTCCGATGTCGACGAGCGCTCCACACCGCGGATCTCCTGAGCGCCCTCGGGCAGCCGGGGATGGGAGATCGCCTCGACGAGCGGCACGTCCGGATCGGGCTCGACGAGCGTGAGCGTCGCCTCCACCTGCGCCTCCTGGACGTCCTTCAGAACACTGAGCGCCAGCTGGTCGCACTCCCGGTCGGAGGTCGCACCGGGGATCTGCCGTTCGACGGTCCGCGCCTCCGAGGGATCGATCGTCGGCGTGGTCGCCTCGCCGCGGTAGCGGTACTCGTAGTCAGCCGCGTAGGTCGTCCCTGTGGACATGTCGCCGCCGTCGAGGATCTCGATCCCGCCGACATCCCATTCCATCCGGTAGTCCGTGCCGCGCTCGAACACCTCGTCGGTGTCCGGGTCGTAGATGCGCTCAGAGTCAGGAACGACCCACTCGTCTCCGATCGACGTGAGCGAACTCCCGGCAGACTGAGAGAACATCGAGTCTTCAACTCCCCTCGACCGGCCGAACACGACCACGCGATCGTAGGCGTCCTCGATAGTCGTGCGCTTCTCGAGGCTCGTCGCCGGCGCCTTCGAGTCGCGCGTCTGCTGGCCGATCTGCGTCCACTCGATGATCACTCCTGTTGGGTCGAGCGGGTCGGCGTCGGGATCGCGACGGAGCTCCCACACCATGCGCCCGTCATCGGCGATCTCTGCGAGGACGTTTGAGAGTCGGTCGCGGTACTGCTTGTCGAGAAGGACGGGCGTATCCTCCAGGTCGGCACGGAGTTCGACCTCGTCGACGGACTGCCCGGCGTTACCCTGCGCCGGCGACGTCGTCGGATCCGCACTGTAGCCCGAGAGCGTCACCCGAGCGCGAATCTGCTGGGTCGCGCTCGCGAACGCTCCCGACACGGTCTCGCTGTTCGTCGCTTCGATCCACGTCTCGCCTTGGTCGTTGGAGATTGCGACCGCCTGGCCACCACTTGTGTCGGTCATCGCGACCGAGAGTTCACCGGCGATCACCTGCTCCACGCTGGAGACGTCGTCGAACACGACGTCGACCGTTCCGGGGAACTCCTCAGGCCCATCGATCACACCGTCGACGGGGTCTGTGTCGAAGGTGAAGCTGTCGCGATTGTCCCGAGCGTGGGCTGCGTCGACGGTGAGGTAGTCCGCTCCCGTCTGTGTCACCTCCACGGTGACCGTATGGAACCCCGGTTCGAGGTCGGAGTCGGGGTTGAGCGTGAAGGTAAGACCCCACTGCAGGTCGAACTCGTCAGTAGAAGCCGCGAGATCATCAGCTGTGATCGACTCGACGACAGTTCCGTTGAACGACACGTCGAACGCTGGATGATTGCCGTCGACGGCCGCGCGGAGCATCTCGAACTCCGCCTCGCCCTGCGGGATCGTGTGCTCGGTCTGGATGTCGAACGCGATTGTGTCGCCGGGCTCGTCGAGCCGCACGGCGCGGTTCCCCGACCACGCGCCGTCGTTGCCCTCCTGATCCGCAAAGAACGTCCCGACGGTGCTCTCGTCGGCGTCCTCGGCCTCGCGGAACCACCCTGTCTGGAGCCGGGAGATCCCGTCGACCTGTGTCACTTCCAGTGGCATCGTCTCAGCGAGCGGATCGAGAAGGTCCTCGTCCATCGAGGAGCCCGCTGTGAACAGCATCTGCACGTCCGAGCGCGTGTCTGTCGCCGGATCGTCGACGTTCGCGACGTAGTCAGTGTACTCCCCGATGAGCTCTTCGGCTGCGAGATGGTTCTCGCGCTCGTCGAACTGGATGTCGTCAGTGTACTCGTCAAACTGCTCGCCACCGGTCGCCTCGAGCACGGTCTGCGAGCCCTGGTCGCCGGTTGTCGTCCGGGTGCCCGCCAGCGTGTCGATCGGGAGCTGCGTCCCGTCGATCCACACGCGCATCGGCTGACCGGTCAGCTCGTCCCAGCGGTCAGACTGTGGGACAGTGATCTCGACAGAGGGGCGCTCATTGACGTCAGGCGACCAGGAGTAGTCCGTGACCGTCGGCGTGAGTGTGTCTCCGTCGGGATGATCGACCTGGACGTACGGGCCCGACGTGGGCACACGGACGCGCTGGAAGCCGGCGTCGTCCGTCGTCGCCGTGTCCGTGTTCGAGTCCGCGCTCGTGTACGGCGTGTACGCTCGGATGCGGTAGCGCACTTCCGTGTCCGGCGGGACAGTGTCGTCGACGAACGTCTCGGTGTTCGGGCCGGCGTCGTCGACGATCCGCTCAGCCCACCAGGCGCCGTCGACGCGCCGTTCGCGAACAACGTACTGGCCATCCTCGTTGTCGGCGTTGTCCGTCCAGGTGAGGTCGACCTCTGTCTCGGAGATCGCGGTCGCGGTGAGCTCGGAGACGCCCGGGAGCTTGGCGACGATCGTGACGGGGTCAGTCCACGCCCCGGTGACGTGTTCGGTCTCGGTGCGGGCGCGGACCTCGTACTCCTCGCCGTCCTCACGCCCGACGAACTCCACCGTCAGCGTGTCGAAGTCACCCAGGAACTCGGAGAAGCCAGTGGCGTTCGAGTCCCATGACGACTCACCAGTTTCGCGGATCTGGATGCGGACATCGCCGTTGTTCGAGACGGCGTCCTCGCGGTCGACGGCGACCTCGTCCTCGACGCCGTTACCGAGAACAGGCTGGTCCTCATCAGGGAGGGTGGTGGTGAAGGTAGCGGGCATTATTGATCGAACGCCTCCGTGTCTTCGGTGAAGACGCTTGCACGGGTGACGTACGCCTCGCCGTTGCGGAGGTCCGTGAGGGTGTACTCCACCGTCTCACCCTCCGCGACGGTGTCGGTTATGTCCGGTCCGTTCTGCGTCCAGTTCAACGTCTCCTCGTCTTCGGCCACCTCGACCCGGTAGCCCTGCTTGTTGTTCGAGTTATCGACGAACCGGATGTCCGCCTCGTCGTCGCGCACGTCGACGACCTCCAACCCGGTCGGCGCCGGGAGCGGGACCACGACCGCTTGCTCTGCGGAGTCGACGCCGCGCTCGCCGTTCCGTGTGGCGACAACGCGGTAATGGTATTCGATCCCGTCCGGTGGCGTGTCCATGTACGATTCGACGTTCGCGGCCGTAGTCGCGATCGGCGTTCCAGACGTGTCGACGCCGGGCGACGTGTCCCGGTGTATCTCATACCCGTCCTCGTCGTCGTTCGTGTCCGTCCATGACATGCCGACACTCGTCTCATCCGCGGTAACTGCGAGGTCATCAACCTTCGACCCACCGGTCGTTTCGGTGACGGACCCACTCCGACCGCTTTCGGTTCCGTCGGCCGTCACCGTCACCTCCCATGTGTACTCCGTTCGCGGGTTTAACCCGTCGTCGGTAAATGACGTGTTCGTCGTCGTCCCAACCTGTGTGTCATCGCGGTACACAGTGTATTCGTCCGCACTGCTGGTCGGGTCCCACGATAGATCCACGGAGCGGTATCGGACAGTATCGGCGGTCAGGCCCTCTGGTGGGGAGATGTAGCTGACCGATACCAACCCGCCTTGACTATAGGATCGGTTGGAACCCCCACGCTCGTTCGCCGCAACGGAGTCTAGGCCACCGACGTAATTCGATCCGCCCCCTCCGCCACCCCCACCCGGCACAGACCCGGTGTCTCCTCCGCCGCCGCCGCCGCCGTACCACCCACCGCCACCGCCCCCACCGTCATACTGATCACTCCCTCCATCGCCGCCAACTGCAAAACTTCCATCTTCTCCGTCACCGTTTGCCCCGCCCCCGCCCGATCCGCCACCGGTCTGTGTCCCCCCAGACCCGCCGTCGATTCCGAGGCCCCCGTCCCCACCAGTCGCGCCTGTGTCAGGACCGCCATCGCCGCCGTCTCCGGCGTCTGACGGGTCTTCTGCGTCGCCGCCGCCTCCACCGCCACCGGCGACAACGACCCGATCAGAGAGGGTTGTCCCGCCAATCCGTATATCTACAGATCGTCCACCGGGGCTACTGCCGAACCCCCCGGACGACTCCCGGATGTAAAGCGTTCCGCCGGCGGGGACCGAGAGCGACCCAACAACACGACCGCCATCGCCACCTGTTGCATCGGCGGCGCCACCACCCCCCGCCTCCAGCGTGACAGTGACCCCTGTCACGTTGTCAGGAACCGTCCAGTCGGTGTTCGCAGTAAATGTCTCAGTCGGCATCTACAGTCGCACCTCCTCGCGCGCCACAAGCCCCTGCTCGACGCCACTGTCCACGATGCTCGTCGCCGCGATCGGCTCCAAGAGCGCCTCCAGGTCCGTCGGGATCGCTTCGCTCACGGTCTCAGGGATCCACACCTCCAACTCCTCACGCCCGCGCTCGAGCTCGACGTCGAGCGCGTAGACGTCGCCCGCCTCGGCGCCGGCGACGGCCTCGAACTCCACCTGCGCTTGGACCGAGGCCTGCCCGATGTGCGTGAGGTCGACGTCGGCCGGCTGCCAGTCCGTGTCCAGGTCCGTGTCGTACTCCGGGAGCGCGACCGTGGTCCAGCTGTCCGTGCCGGCGTCGTACTCCTCGACGTCGAGCGCTGCGGTCTCGTCCGCGTTCGTGGGCTCGTCGATCCGGAGGCGGAGCAGGCCGTTCGAGCACACCACGCTGCCGATGAACTCGTGGTCGCGAGCGTACACCGACTGCCACTGTCGCACCCGGCCGTCCGCCCCCTCGATGTACTTTGTGCCGCGACCGAGCGTGTCGTACGCCCGGACGTCGACCGGCGCCTCGAGGTCGTGCTCGATCCGGTAGGTGAACACGGGCTCGTCGACGGACGCAGTTGTCGCGTCGTATCGCACAACGTCGCCGAACTCGGTCGCGATCGTGTCGACCGGTGTCGGCTGCACGCGTTGGGTCGGCGACGACGTTGAGTCGAGCACTTCGACACCGCGGGCGGCCGCGGGGATCGCGACGATCGCGTCGGTGTCGTTTCCAAACGGGTGGCCGGGCTCTGGTTGACTCAGAGAGACCTCCAACGTTCGTAGGTGGCTCTTCTCAGTACCCTTCTTAGTGAGCGACAACGTCCACTCGATGACCCCGTCCCCAGCAGCGTGTGGCGGCTCGACAGTTGCGCTCTCGATCTCGTAGTAGCCGCTGCTGAGGTCGGCGACGTCGCCGGTGTCATAAAGCGGCAGCGCTTCGAGCGTCGAGTCGGCGAGCTCCCGCAGCTCGGCGCCAAGCATCGGCGCAAAGTCGCCGAACGGATACGCACCGGAGCGGGTCACGTCTGCTGCTTCCGAGGAGAGCGCCTCGACGAGCGCGTCGCTGCCGAGGACGCCCTGCTCGGACAGCTGTGTTCCGAGGTCGTCGGTCGCCTGATCGGTCGTGGCTCTGGTGAGGGGTTGCTTGTACAGCGTGGGCATGATGAATCAGTAGTCAGGGATCGCGTCACTGAGCGCACCGGTGATGTCGTCAGCGGCGTCAGTGATGTTTGGGAGTCTGCTCGTTCGGACCAGCGTCACGGCGATCGTGGCACCGGCGGCGTCGTCACCCGTTCGCTCAAGTCGTGTCTCCTGGACGACGACCGGGATCGGCCGACCGAACACGCCCGCGGAGTCGGAATACGTGCCGTCGGCCCACTCACCACGGTAGAGGCGACCAGGTGTTGAGGAGTCGACCCGGTTTTGAGCGATCCAAGCGCCGAGGATGTCCCGCTTGGCAGTGGGACTACAGCCCGTCCCGTCCAGCTGCGTGATGTCGCTCGGATCGTTGGGGTCGGTGTCGCCGGTCCCCCACTGCTCGTCGGGATCGTCGACGCTGGTCACGCCGGTGAGCGTCCAGACATCTTCGCCGGCGCCGCCGTCGATATGGTAGCCAGCCCGCCGGTCACGCTGCTCCGGACCCTCGATCAGCTCGGAGACGTCCGTGATCTGGTCGTAGAGTTCCGAAAGGTACTGCCCGCGATTCCCCGCAATGTGGCTGATGGACGTCTCTTCCGTGTCCTCAAGATCTTCTCGCAGGACGAAGACGCCGGTCTTGCCCTCGTACGGCCCGAGGTTACCGTCGATCTCGAGTACTGCTCGATCCTCTAGTGGCATTGATGTATCACCTGTTTATGAATGGGTCCGGAGGTTGGGCGAAGGATTATCGGGGCGGTAGTCAACACCTTCAGTATGAGCGTTGACTTGGACCTTGAACAGCCGGCCCAAGCCGAGGAGCCTGAGTCCGAGTCTCAGGCAGTTGGTTTCGTGACACGGCTGCTCGCCGGGCCAGGGGTTTCGATCCTCTTGATGGCGATCGTCAGCCTCGCGACGTGGACGGGGGTCCAGGCCGGAAACGTCGATCCGTTCGTCCTCCAAGCCCCGCTGACGGAGGACTGGTGGCAGCTCCCGCTCTCGGTGTATTCTCACAGCGGGATGCCACATCTCACGGGTAACGCGACGATGATCTCCCTTTTTGGCTCTATCGCCGTCTACTCGTCGAGCGTGATCCGGTATCACGCCTTTTTCCTCGTCACCGGGATGCTCGCCGGCGCCGCCCAGGTCCTCGCGACGGGTGCGCTCGGTGACCCTGGTACTGTTCTCGGAGCGAGCGGCGCCGGGATGGCCCTCATGATGTACGTCTTGGTGAGCAACGACATCTCCTCGCTCCTGCTGAACCGCGTATCCCGCACCGTTGCAGCCGGGCTCGTCGTCGCTGCTGCGATCGGCATCACACTGCAGGCTGCAGCCCTCCAGATCGCAAATGTAGCTCACTTCGCCGGCGCGCTCATCGGTGGGGTTGCAGGCTACTTCCACCTCCTGCGCGCTCGCTAACGCCGTCATCTGGTGATCTCCCGCTCCAGTTGGTCGAGGTTCGACCGGAGCTTGTCGATCTCTGTCTCAAGTTCGGAGATATCGCGCTCGACGTTGTCTTCGATCTCGGAGACGATCCGGTCGGCGAGCTTGTCGAGGTTCCGTGGGTCGACGTCAACACGGTAGGTTGGCGAGTGTGTAACAGTCACCTCTCGCGTCGACGACGTCGTCGATGACGAGCTATTGCTACTTGACTGCGCGCTCGTCGATCCACTCGGGTCACGGCCGAGAGTGATCCCAGAGTCACCCCCGAGCTGGACTCCGCCGCGGCCAATGACAATACCATTATCCCCACCGATTTTGACGCCACTGGACGAGTTCGAGTCCGATCCGGAACTTGTCTGGGTATCTCGTGCTCGCGTCTCGACGGCGACGGTGATCGGTCCGACATCCTCGACCGGCAGCGTCGTGTCCTCAACCGCAAGTGTCGTGTCTTCGACTGGGAGCGTCGTGTCCTCCACTGAGAGCGTTGTGTCTTCGACAGGCAGCGGATCTCGGTTGACCGCAATTGTGTCTGGAGCCTCGATACTCGGGAGGTCCGGGACCGGGAGTGGCGGGATGTCTGGTATCGGCAGCGGCCCGCCGATAGGTCCATCTGTCCCGGTTGTCGGATCCTCAACGCCGATCTTCCACTCTGGCTCCCGGACGGTAAACGGAGCCCACTCCGGCTTCGCGATCTCTGAGACACTGACCTCGGAGCTGGAGATCGAGTCACTGATCGTGTTCCCCAGAGCCGTCGAGGCTGTCCCTGTCAGAACATCGGAGATGGCGTCAGCGACCGTCCCGCCACCCTCGATGAGCGCATCTCCAGCTGTCTCGCCACCCACTCCGACGAGTTCGGCGAGCATCCCGCCCCCACCTCCACCGCCCGAGAGTTCGAGCCCACGGACGGCCTCGAGGATGTCCTCGATGTTCGAATTATTCTGTCGGTTCCAGCGGAACTCGCGGCGTCGACGGCGGCGCTCCCGGCTCGACGTGCCGCCGTCGGCCTGCATCTCTGCCGGACGGCCGCCGCCTCCGCCACCGCCGGCGGCGCCGACCTGAATATCGCTCAGCTCATCCTCGACGGTGGAGCGGAGCTGACGGAGCGACCGCTCGTCGGCGACGAGCGTGACTGCCCCCTGAGTATCGAAGTCACTCACAGGAGATCACCTAGGTCTGCATCAGCCTCGTCGACGATCGCGAGCAGCTCTAGATCGCGTACCGAGTACTCTCGCACTTCGCGCGGGTCGTGCCCCGCAGCCATCGCGATGCCGACGAGGTAGTCGCGCATCACTCCGGCGTCGACGTCGTCTCGGTTCGCTTCTCCGTGAGCAAGCGCGCGTACCCGTCGGCCGCGTTCCTGTTTCCCACCGAGCTCACACCGTCGATCCGGTCTTGCAGCCATCGCCCGACCGCGATGGGAACCGACTGGTCGATCGCAGCGACGGTCTTCTCGACGTCGTCCATCGGAACCTCAGGGTACTCATCCCCGTCGTGTTCGAGGAACGGCGCGTCGATAGTTCCGATCGCGATCTGCCAGAGTCGGCGCTCGCCCGTCGAGGACGTTTCCTCGTCGAGCCGGACATCGTCGCCGAAGGTGAGCGCCCGGAGCACGATCTCGTCAGCATCCCACTCCTTGCGTACCCACTCGACGCCGCGCCGGTGGGTTTCGAGCCGGCTCGTCCGGTTGTCGAGGACCTCGTACTCGTCTGTCGTCTCGTCCATCTCGGCGAGGCGATCGGTCGCCGTTTCGAGGTTGTCGACGATGCGGTCGTACTCCGCGTCGAGGACGATCGTCTCAGTCTCCATCTAGACCACCTCGACGTCGGCGACATGGTAGTCGATCGGTTCGGACAGGTCCGTGTCGGCGGCGACGAGGTCCGCCCACGAGTAGGTGTTCGGCTGCAGTCCCGTGAGCGAGTACTCAATCGTCTCTCCGAGTCCGTTCTCCATCGAGAAGGACCCTGGGACCTCGCCGATGATCTCGATGCCGCCGCCCGACGTCGACCCGTACGAGAGCGTGTTCTGGTCTGCCTCGGTGTAGGTCGCGTCGGTCGACATGCTCGGCTCGATAGCGCCAGTGACAGCATCGTACGGCTTCCGCTGTTGGCCGCGACGCAGTCGGGCGAGGTTCGACAGGGACATCGAGAAGCTCTGCATGAGCGCCTGGGTCGTCCCGTCGACAGTGAAGCTCGACCCGTGGTAGGAGTAGACCTGGTCGACGGTCGGCTCTTCGACGTCGGCATCCGCTGGCGCGTCGATGTCGTCGGGCTCGTCGCCGTACAGCATCGTCAGCTCCGCACGGTTGTTCTCGCCGCGGTTGTACTCGATCGTTGCGTCGATCACGGCGGCGCCGACAGGTGTTCGCGCGTCGGTCGTCCCGTCTGGGAGGTCGACGCCGAAGTACCAGGTCGCGGTCGGCGCCGCCATCGCCGAGTTCGGGAGGGCGCTCCCGGCGTCGGCGAAGACGAGATCGTGGAAGTTGTCGTCGGTGATGTCGAATCCGACGCTCGCCGCACCTTCCCACTCGCCCTCGCGCGAGCCGGCCGGCGTCGGATCGTTCGGGTGGCGGACGCGCTGGAGCGCCTGCTCGATCGTGAGTTCGCTCACCGTGACGTTGAGCCCCGGGAGTCGCCACGTCGGATCCGTGGCCGGGCCGGCGCCGTAGTCGTTCTCGACCGTGTACAGGACGGTCGCCGAGCCTGCACCAGGCACTACTGTTCACCTCGGTTCATTGCATGAATGGTCTGTGTCATGGTAGGTCCTCGTAGCCGCGGAAGGCGAAGTCGCCCTGCCAGCGGTAGAAGTCGCGGTACTGCGCCGACTGCGGATCGTCACTAGTCTGGATCAAGTCGTGGTACGCCACATCCGGAGCGTCCGGTTTTGGATACTCGCGAGCGTCGTCGGACTGGAGCGACCGTCGGATACGCCGCACAACGACGTCGAACGGGGCACCGTCCTCTCCGTCAGGGTCGACATGACCGTAGTTACCCCCGCGTACGGTCATGCCCTCAACGGTGAGTCCGACGACTGCTTCGGCCCGGTTCGAGGCGCCAGTCCCCTGGGCCTCGAAGTCTCGGTCGGCGAGCGTCGCCCCGACGTAGATGCCGCGTTCGAGACTCTCCTCGCGCGTGTGGAGTGGCTCGCTCATGTCGAGCTCGGCGCTGCCGTCGAAGACACCGCTGTCGTCACGGTCCACGCGCTTCAGGACGACGTCGTCACCCGTGCGGAGCGAGTAGTCCGTCGCGATGCTGTCGACGACGGCGCCGAGTCGGTTGAGCACCCACTCGACTTCAGCGTAGCTCATCGTTCGAGCCTCCGTCGGAACGCGTTCAGCGAGTCGCGGATGAACCGGCCCTCTGGAAGCCCGGTGACCTCCACCTTCGGCAGGAACACCCGCCAACCGTTACCCTCACGCTCGTACTCGTCTCGGACCCACTGTGGCGGATCGTGCCGGCGCTCCCAGACAAACGAAAGCACGTCCGCCTGGTCGGCCTCGACCGGGTGATCCACGGTACCGGTCTCGAAGAGGTACGCCGGGTCGGGGAGGCTGACGACGATCCGGACCTCTCCGCCACGACGGACGACGTCCCAGCTGGTCGCGGAGACCATCGCCCGGACGTCGTAGTCGTGGCGCTGGCCATACGCCTCAAGGCGATCCTTGATGTCGGCCGCGAGCTCGGGCGCAACCTCATCGCGACAGCGCTGCTCGACGTTGTCGATCATCCCCTCTCGGGCGGCGGCCTCAAACCCGCCGTCGAGTGTGGTCATCCGGCATCCTCCGAGCTCGTACCGCGGAGCTCGTGCCACGCTCGAACGTTCTCGGGCCCGATCACGTACACGACGGTGCCGCCCCACGCGAGGATGAGTGCTCCCAGCACGGCGACGTTGACGTCGGTGCCGACGACCAGCACCCACAACGGGAAGCCGAGCCCGTAGGCGAGCGCCCAGATCGTCGAGAGCCAGCGCCAGCGGTAGTCCGTCTTCGTCGTGCCGGCCGTCTCCTCGTCGACGTCGTCGTCGCGGTTGGAACTCATCTCGGCGAGGTTGGGCTTCTCGTCAGTGGTGTCGTCGCTCATCGGTACTCCTCCAGGAGCTCGTCGGCCTGACGCTCCAGGGCCGACACCTTCGTCTCGACCGTCTGGATGTTCGCCTGCTCGGGGATGCCGAGGCTGGCGTCGTCGTCGGGCGCGAGCAGCTGCGCGGCGGCCCGCATCGCGACCGCCCGCCGGACAGCCTGCGGGATGCCCTCGTGACCGTAGTCGAAGAACACGTACACGGCGTTCGCGAACGAGTCGATCACGGGCTCGCCGTCCTCGTCGAGGAAGTGGCTCGCGTCGAGGTACAGCTCCGACCAGCCGCCGTTGTTCTCCCGGAGGTAGTAGTCGTCGCCGAGTGCGGCCGGGAACGACCCACCGTCGTACTCGTCGCTGGCCACCCAGTCGTCGTAGCCGTCCGCGGTCGCCACCTGCAGCTGGCTCACACTCTCCGCGTCACGTCGTGCGAGGCGGATCTTGGTGTATCCCTGCTGGTAGGTCTTCGGCGTCACGGGCTCGCCGGCGAGGTGCGTGGCGCCGGTCGAGATATCCTCCTCGTCGTTGCGGCTCTTCGGCTCGGACGGGATGAGCCCCTGCGGGTCGTCGCCGTCGACGCCGGCGGGCTCGTACCAGTGGCGCTTCAGTGACTTCTCCAGCGGCTCGGTCTGTGACGTGATCGCCTTCACGACGAGCTCGTTGTCGGCCTCCGCAGCCGCCCCGGAGAAGTCGGCCTCCTGGAGCGCGTGGCGGACGTCCTCGACGGTGCAGTATCCGACCGGCATGATGGGTTAGCCCTCGATCTCCGCGCGGCGCTCGCCGACGGCGTCCTGGACGGTGGTCGCGGACTCGGCCTCGGCGATCACGTCCAGGTGCTCGTCGTGCTCGCCGTCGCGCACCTGCTCCGCGCGCTCCTGGTAGTGGTGTTCGTCGATCCACTCGTCGACGTCGAAGCCCTCGCTCTCGGACTCGTCGCTCGCAGCCTCATCCTCGGCGTCGTCCTCGACCTCCGCAGGTGTCTCGTCGACGCGGCCAAACGCGTCCTTCTCACAGAGGTAGTCGGCGAGATCTTCGTCGATGTCGACGATGTCACCCTCCTCGAACTGGTGGCCGCTCGTTCGGTATCGCCCACTGCCGCTGTAGTGAACTCGAACCATTCAGATCACTCCGCGATGCCGGTGATCACGACGGCTGCCTCGGGCGCCTCGACGGCGAAGTCGTCACGAACCCGCATGAAGTAACGGGCGAACAGGTCGTTCTCTGCGACCTTGTCCGTGTCCGTCAGCACGCGGATCTCGACATCGTCGTAGAGGCCGTAGATGAAGTTCTCCGGGTGGGTGAACACCGCGGTGTCCTTGGGCCAGTTGGCGACGCCGACGACGTCGTAGTCGAACGGCGTCGCATCGTCGTCGCCCATCAGCACGGCCGCGCCCAGCGGGTCGTTCCGCTCGGCGAGGTCGTTGTGGTAGTTCTGCAGCTGGTCGAGGTTCATGTAGAACCGCGGGTCGGTCCGCCCCGAGCGCAGGTACTTGTTCGGCATCGCCAGGATGGACGAGTTGAACAGTGCGGTGTTGACCGCCTGCGCCGTGCCGCCCCCATCCGTGTGGTCGTAGGTGTTGACGTCGCCGTCGTTCTGCAGGATCTTCAGCCAGCCGTCGTTCTGGTTGAGGAAGGCGTCGGCGGATGCCTCGTCGCCGTTAATCGCGAGGTCCTGCGTGTCGATGGCGAGCTGCCGCGCCAGCATGTCGAGGATGATCTCGTCGACGTTGTCGACGGTGTCGTCGACGGCCTCGCGCGTCAGGTCGTAGGAGACGGTCGCCTTCTCGACGTCCATGTCGACCTGCGAGGTGTTCACCGACGCGGCGCCGGCGTCGCCCTGGCCCTCATCGGCGCCGCGCCGCTGCCGATCACCAACCGAGATCTTCGGGATCGCCATCTTCTGGCGCGGGAGGTCCACGGTGCGACCGTCCTCGAGCATCGTGGCGGTGTCCTGGACCGCCTGGTAGAACTGCTCAAAAAGGTCGCGGGGCAGCACCCCACCCGCGACGTCGGTCGTGTCGAACTTGTCCGCAGCCTGCTGGTTGGCCGAGCGCGTCCGATCGAGCGTGTCAGTCGTGTCAGTAGAACTCATTAGTTACCACCCGCCTTCCGCGGGTCGAGGGTGAAGCCGCCGTTCTTGCTGCCGTTCTCGTCGGCGCCCTTCTCCGTGCCGCCGAGCTGCTGGCTCTCGGTGGCGCCGGTCTGCTTCGAGATCGCGTCGATGCGCTCGGCGTTCTTGTCCTGGTTCTCCTTCAGAGACTTCGCCCACTCAGGCGCGTCCTCGAAGGGATCGTCGTCATCGGGGTCGACGTCCTTCTCTTCGAGCGCCTCGTCGATCCGCTTGCTGTTCTCCTGCTGTCCATCCCGCAGCTCCTTCGCCCACTCGGGGGCGTCGTCGAACGGGTCGTCGTTGGTGTCGTCGCTCATGGTGTCAGTGTCATCGGCGGACTTCGAGCCGCCGTCGTCATCGGCCGGCGTGTCGCCACCGGCAGCGTCCTTGTCGTCCTTTTCGTCGTCGACGTCGTCACGGGCAGCCGCCTTCGCGTCCGGGCGCCCTTCGACAGACGGATCATCCCGAAGCGTCAGCACGTCCCGGACAGCCTTGCCGAGCCGCGTGAGCGCCGACTGCTTCCCCGGTTCGCCGGCGCCTTCGACGTCGATCGCGCGGTGGAGTACGCTCCACATGCGCTCGGCGTCCTCCTCGGAGTGGCCGCGCTCCATCGCCTCCTCGATGAAGGCGTCGCGGTTCCCGAGATGGTCGCCGAGGCGCTTCTGCGCAGCTCGTTTCGTCGCGAGGATCTCGGCGTCGGGCACCGCCGGGATGTCCACGCTGGACACTTCCCGGATGAGCCCGCCCTGCAGCTCCCAGACTGGCTGGTCGTCAGGGTAGTCTTCAGCACGGTCGACGTCGTCCGGGACCTCGTCAGGGTACATCGCACCCGACCAGCTGACGTCGATGGCGCCGATCGAGTGGCCGGCGAGGATGCCATCGGAGACGAGCTCCCACAGCTCGTCATCGTTGTACTTCCACGCCTGGACCCACGCGCCGGCGTCGACGGTCTCACCGCCGATCTCTTCGGACTCGTCGAGCACCTCGTTCCGCTCGAGCGTCATCCATTCCGAGGGCCAGGCAGCGTGCATGATGCCGCCATCTCCCTCGCCGGCCTCGTTGAAGTTCTCGAACTGCGTGGTCCACTCGCGGATGAGGTCCTCGCGAGCGAAATCGCCCTGGAGGTCGACCTTGTCCGGGACCATCACGACCCCGGCCGCGATCTGCGCGTCGTCGTCCTTCGCGACGTAGTCGACGTGCTTGCGGATGGTCGACTGGTTCGCCTTGCTCTGCGGCGGCACGGGTCAGCCCTCGTCGTCGGCGGCGTCAGCGTCGGCGTCCTTGGTCTTGTCGAGCTTCTTGGCACGACCGGTGTCCAGGACGCCACGCTTCTCGCCGCGCTCTGTGTCTTTGTTGCTCATGGTCTCGTAGAATCGCGCCCGGTCGTGCCTCGCGCAGGGGAGTCGGGTCGCTCCCTGGGTCATCGGCAGTTCGCAGCTACGTTCCGAGGATGACGCCAGTGTCACACTCCGCACACTGGTAGCCCACCCAGATCGACCACTCTGCCCACTCCCAGTCGTGTGAGCCACAGACTGGGCAGTCGCCATCAGGCGGATCGGGCAGGGTCATATCTCGCTCGGGACGTCGTCGGGAACCTCACCCGGATCGGGTGTCGGGCCCTGGGGCAGCCGCTCGTGGTTGTTGGTGATCTCGAGGTAGCCGTACTCCATGCGGATCTCCGAGTAGTGATACGACCCCGCCGACCCCGCATTGACGAGTTCGTTCCACACCTGCGCCGGGACGTCGACGTAGACGTACAGCGAGTTCTGCCCATCCGGCCGCTGGAACGAGAGGTAGAGTTCGCGCTCGCCGAAGTCGTACAGGCCCTCGTCGAGGTTCGAGCTGCTGAACGTCGTCTGCTCGATCGGGTCCTTGTCGACGTCGATGTCGACGCTGGCCCGCTCGCCGATCTTGTTCGCCTCCGGCGGCGCGGCCTTCGATCGCGTGAGCATCGCCTCGACGTCGTCGCCCTCGCCGGCGCCGTCAGAGAACTCTGCCTCGAACTCGGCGAGCATCATGTCGCCATACTCGTCCTCCCGCGTCGGCAGGCCGAGCTCCTCGAGCGCCTGGTTGACCGTCGCGACGCCGGCGAGTCGCATCGCCCGGACGCGCTGCTCGGCCATCCGCGCCTCCTCCTGAGGCTGGTCGGCGCCGTGGAGTTCGAAGTCGATCGTCCAGTCGTCGACGCCGAGCGCCTGCTGGTGGAGGATGGTGTAGAGCCGCGACTCGAACTTCGCCTGCTCCGGCGCGATCACGTCGGTTGCGAACTCCCGGACCTGCTCTTTCGAGTTGGCTCGGTTCGACGTCGACGTCACGTTGATGAGGATCGGCGGCACCTCGTGGACCTTCGCGATCTCGTGCTCGTTGCGCTGTCGGAACGCCTCGAACTCCATGTCGAGGTCCTCCCGAGAGCCGATCGGAACAAGGTCGATCTCGACGTCCTGGGCGTCGCCCTCGGCCAGCGGGTCGTCGTTCTCGAACTCGAACTCGTCGACTTCGAGGATAGCCGTCCGATACCGAGAGCCTTTCAGGTTGTCCATCAGCCCGCGGAGCTCCTCCTTGGAGTCCTCGGTGAGCTTGCCGCCAGTGACTTGGATGGCGTAGTACGGGATGCCGAGGTTGTCGAAGACGTCGTGGTTCCACTCCTTCGCGGCCTGATCGGCGCCCATCGTCTGCATGGCCGCGACCCAGTCGGGGATCCCGTAGTACAGGCTCAAGGGGCTCGGGTTCGGGATGAAGATGAGCTCGTTCGCCGGCCCGTTCGGGAGTTCGCTCGCGTCACTAGCGACCTCGCCCGTCTCCTTGTCGACGAACGTCGGGTCGTCACCGTAGCGATCGCCAGCCTCGCCGAAGTACCGACGCCGGCCCTGTCGCACTTGGACGTAGCCGTGCCCGCTCTCGATGATGTCGTCGGCACCCTCGCGCTCCTCGACGGTCGTCTTTCGGACGCGGACGGTCGCGGCCGGTACGTGCGCGAGCCCGACCGGCTCGCCAGTGCCCTCGACGAGAATCTCCAGTGCGCCCCACCCGATCCCGTGGTAGTCCTGCCGACCGAGTTCGAGCACCTCCTCGGGCGTCGACATCGCTGTGCCCTCCGGCCCGATCTGCCACCGGGAGTCGGAGCCGTACCAGAAGTTGTTGACTGTCTGGTACGCTTCACCGTCGGGATCCGGCTCGTCGGCGCCGGCGTGGGGGACGATGTCGAAGCCGTAGCCGACCTCGTAGCGCGACTTCTTGCGGAGGCACGCGTGGTGCGTCTCGTTGAGCTCCTGGAACGCCGCCAGCGTCTCGGGGTTGTACGGCGGCTGGATGCCACGCCCGACGTCGGTGGCGATGTGCCGCTCGTCCAGCTGCGTCGTCTCCTCGGCCTTGTCCATCGACGACTGGTTCCCCAGCGTGTCAACGGACAAGGCGACCTGGTCGGTCGTGTCGTCGGTGGTGTCATCAGTCACAGGTAGCTCACTCCGTTGGAATCGTCCGTCTTGTCCTGCTGCTCCCGCCTCCGCGCTACAGCCTCCAGCCGGTCCAGTTGCGACACGGCCAGCGCGTAAGCGTCGACGCAGTCGTCGTGACCGTTGTCCGGTGCGTGGTACTTCGTGTACCCGCCGTCAGAGACGTTCTCTTGGAGCTGCCGGAGTTCAAGATGGAGCTGGTCAAGCGCCTCGACATCCGGCACCGTCAGCGCCTCAGTCTCGACGAGCAGCGAGAGCGTCTCGATCAGCTGCTTCTTCGTCTTCGGCGAGAACGACACCGGATCGAGGTTGACGCCGGCGCCGGCGAGGTCGGAGACGATCTTGTTGTCGCGGGAGGCGTCGGGGGTGAGGACGCCACCGTACGTGCTGTACACACCGCGGAGGTGATCCTCGATGCCGTCCCACGACTCGTTCCGCGACCGGTGGAAGTACGCGAGTTCGCCGGCGGCGTCGACACCGAGTGTCACGCGGTAGTCACGCGATCGAGCGAAGTCAGCGCCGATCGCGACCGGTGCGGTGACGGCGTCGGGCGCACGCATCACCTCGCCGATGAACTCGCCGTTGGGATCGTACTCCTGCTGAACCCGGACGTCGTACGTCCCCGTGAACAGCTTGTCGTCGAGATCGCGGAACACCTGGCCGCCGTCGTCCGGCAGCTTCGCGAGGTACTCCCGCTCGTAGAGGTGCGGCGGGACTGTTCCGCGTTTGTCCTCCGGGTTCTCCGCGAGGAACGGGTTGTCGGCGCTGGTTGCATGCCACGAGGCGTACTCAGGGTAGTCCGCCGACTGGCCGTAGTCGTAGAAGCGGTGGAACCACGACCGCGGCCGGTACGGCTTCGAGATGAACAGCGCGCAGCCACGCGTGTCGAGCAGCATCGGCTCAAGGTCGCCGTACCAAATCCCCTCGCGCATCTGGTCGGCTTCGTCGAGTGCGATCCGGTCGACGCCCTCGCCCTGGAGGCTCTGCGGTCGGTCGAAGGTTCGGAACTCGATCCGCGGGCCAGTCGTCAGCTCGATGAACCGCGGCTTCGACTCACCGTAGTCCGCGATCCACGCATCCGGGATCGCGCTCTTGATCGTGTCGTAGCCGTGCTTGTTCGCCTGGTCGTACGTCGGACCGACCCACCAGATGAGGATGTCCTGCGGGTCGTCGGGCCCCCACTGTGAGCCCCATGGCCGACGGGCGTACTCGATGACGTCGATCGAGGCAGTGATGTTCTTGCCCGCTCGGCGCCCCCATCGGCAGACCCGATAGCGAGCGTCCGACTCGAGTACCTCTCGCTGTTTCTCGTGGACACTGTACTGCGGCGCCGGCTGAAGGATCGGCCGGTCAGCATCACTCGATCGCGTCGCCATCGTCACCTCCGTAGGTCACGAAGTCGGCTGTCACATCGTGAGTGCTGTCGACGTCGGCCTGAAGATCGACTTCCTGGCGCTCGGTCTTGATGAACTTGAACGAGCGCTCCAGGAGGAACCGGGCGAACATCACGTCGATCTCGTCGGCGGGGTCGAGTGCCCGCTGCACGAGTCGGTCAGCGGCGTTCCCCCGCGCGCGTTTGAAGCTGTCCGAAAAATCCTCGTGCTCGTCGAGGTACTTGTACAGCGTCGAGCGGGCGACGCCGCCCTTGTTGGCGACCTGCTTTAGGTTGATGTAGCCGTCCGCCGCCTCGAGGAGGTCGTCCTTGACGCGCTCGAACTTCGACTCTCGACCTTTCCCAGAGCCGTCGTCATCGAGGATCGCTGCGGCCGAAGCCTCACCAAGCATGTGGACGTCGGCGAGCTCGTCGACGGTCGCGTCCTCGACGCCGGCGACGGTTTCGAAGCCGGCCTCGCGCAGCTGCTCCGCTATCGCGTCGCCGACGCCGTCGATCTCGGTGAGGTCCTCAGTCATGGTGTCGAACAGATAAGGCAGTCAAGGTCGCCACACGTCGCCATCAGTCCTCGCCGCTAGGCTCGTCGACGGCCTCCTCGGAGAGCTCGACGACTGCCCGGGCGACCGCGGCGTAGTCGAGTGCGAGCGCGCCGTTGAGTAGTCCGAGCGTGATCATCGCGGTCGAGCCCACGATCGTCGGGTCTGCACCGTACAACAGCGCGAGGACACCGATTGCGATCGCGCCGACGTTAGCGACGAGTGTCTGGATAGCTTTGATCGTCTTTATCACGTACAGGTCACCGCCGGTTGAGGCGACCGTCAGGTAATCCTCGACGAGCGCATCGAGGCAGTACCACGGTCGCGGAGTCGATTGCAGGCTCATGGGTCATCAGTACTGGCGTGGATCAGAGGGCTGCGGGCGGTTTCGAACCGCCGACGAGGTGGCGCCGTAGAGGGCTTGGGTCTCGCCACTCCCAATAGGCGCTCTCGTCACCCGACCACGGGCGCAGCAAGGCGGCCGGTCTCGATTAGGTTTGGAACGTCGTGTCGATACGGAGAGGATGGAACGCGACTCGCAGACAACACGCGATGTGCCGATCGCCGGTCATGGATGCCGGCCGCTCGTCAGTCTCAACATCCCCGTGGACGGTGACCTGACCTTCCGAAGAAGATCGCGCCCACGGGACATGGACCAGCGCGGATTCGAACCGCGGCAGGCGGCGTCTTCAACGCCGTGCTCTCCCACTGAGCTACTGGTCCAACCGCTCGACTTGTGACTCCTCGACCCGGTAGGTGAGCCCGTCGACGTCGACAACCAGGAGGCCGTCGGGCCCGGAGACGTCGCCGGCGGGCTCGAAGTCGACCGCGTCGCCGACAAGGTGTCGGTCCCCGAATGCGAACTGCACGCGCCCGTACTGCGAGAGGCTCATCGTTGTGCCCTCCGGACGGCGAGCTTGGTAGCGCGCTCGTAGATCTCCCGGTCGAGGGCCTCCAGTTCGGGCTTCGCCTTCAGCTTCCGGACGGTCCGGCGGAGCGCTCGGGCGTCGACAGGGATATCCTGCTCCTCGAAGCGGTCGACGATCCGACTGGCTCGACGTGTCGCCTGGACCTTCGAGTCCGTGTCCGGATCGGCATGGCCCCGACCACCGCATTCCTCGCAGAACGTCCGTGGGAGGTACACCCCGCCGCCGTTGACGTTGTCGTACCCTTGGATGCCGGCGCCAGCTCGGTCAAGCTCGGTGACGGTGTTCCCCCACTGGTCGCGTGTCATCGTGTGTTCGGTCCGGATCCGGGCGAAGCACTCGCTGCACACCTCGGGGTTCGTCCAGAGGTAGCGCTCAAAGGTGCGACTCGGGACGACGTCGCGACGAGGCGCGAACTCATCGAGAGTCTGTTGGGTGCTAGTAGACATTCGGGAACTGGCAGGAGAAGCGCAGTGCTGTCGGACTGACCCTGTCATCGCCCTTCCGGGCTCGGGACCATGTGGCGGTGCCGTCGTCGACCATCCGTTGCTTGGCCCGAGGCTTAAGTAGTCGCGTGAGTCCCATTTTGGGAGTCACCCGTCAACACTCCATTCGGACTGTGGCGGATCGGTGTGCCGCGGCGAGCACGAGACGAGATCCTCATCGTGGAGCTGTCGGAGGGCGCGGTGGATCGACGTCTCCGGACGAGCCGTCAGGTGAGTGAGTTGGCGGAGTGTCCGCGGGCTGTCGGCGTTGCGGAGCTCCAGGAAGACGAGCGACGCCGTCGGTGGGAGGTCGGCGAGGCGTTCTCGGGTGCGCCGATCGAGGTCGCCGAGGGTGGCATCACTCATCGGCTCGCCCCAACGACGGCGCCAGTCTGTCGACTCCACGAGACCTCCTCGCCGTCCTCGTCGACGAGCACCGCCACGGACTCGCTGTCACGCTCGGTAGCTCGCTCGCGACGCTCCTCCGGAGAGAGTCCGGCCTGGGCCAACCCCTCACCTCGCTTCCGGAGAGTTTCCTCGCGCTCTTCGAGGGCGTCGACGACGCGATCGCGGGGCTCGCGATCCTCTTGGGCGGCGAGGTAGCGCTCGACGCCGAGCCAGAAGCGACACAGAGCGATCGTCTCCAGGCCGCGGATGCGTGCGAGCATCAGCTCGCCCGTGGTGCCGTCGCCGTTGTCGACGGTGATCGTCTCGACGAGGAACCGTGCCGGGTTCTCCCCGTGTTCGGCGGCGTTCTCCGGCGACGGGTTCGGGATCGCCCCTCCTTGCTCGTTGTGTTGGCTCGTGGCAGGCATGGTCACGCCCTCCCGATGTAGCGGATGTGCCCGTCCGCCGGTTCGATCGCCGTCCCTTCATCGAAGCACATCTTGTCCATCGTATCACGGAGCACGCTCTCGCCAGCGTTCTCATCGATCTCCGCACGGTATCGCTCGATGACTTCCTCACGCGGGACGCCGCCGTCGTACTCGCTGTGGAGCTCCTGAATTACGTTGGCGACCGCCTTGAAGCGCTCCTTCTGCGTCTTCGACGTGCCTGTCTCTTGGACATCGGCGTCGAGGTCGCCATCCTCGTTCTTCGCGTAGTCCTGCATCGAGTCGCCGATCGCGTTGACAGCACGCTTCGCGTGGCGCATCTCGATGGTCTCAGAGAACTCCAGTTTCGCGTCCGCCTCGGCGATCCGGATGATACCCTCCAGCTTCCGGAACGTCACCGGGACGGGTGAGTCCTCGTTGTAGCCGTGCATCCCGCGCAGCGTGTTGAAGCTCTCCTGGAGCCACTCGAATACCTCGGCGCTCTCGAAGACGGGTTCTGGCTGGCGCTTCGCGAGCGCGATCCACTTCCGCAGGATGTCGCGATCGACCGGCGTCGCGATCGTCTCGGCGCCGTCCTCGGAAAGCTCGCGACCGGTCATCTGGCGCTTCGCGGCGTCGCGAGCGCGGAGGATGTGCTCGGAGATCCGTTCGTCCTCGTCCGGATCGGGTGTGTCCGACAGCGTGAAGATGAGATCGAACCGTGACAGGAGGTTGCTCTCGAGGTCGAACTGGTCGCCGATCGGTTCGTACTGGTCGAACCGGCCGTGCTTCGGGTTGGCCGCGGCGACGACCGCGGCCTCCGTTCGCATCGTCGCGTTGATCCCCCACTTGTTCACGTGGATCTTCTGTTTCGACATCGGGTCGAGCATCGCCGCGCGGACGTCCGCCGGCATATCGTCGAGCTCGTCGATGCACACCGCACCTTTGTGCGCCTTCACGAAGGCGCCCGCTTTCAGGGTCGCCTCACCGTCGCCGAAGTCGTCCTGGACAGCGCTCGCAGTGACGCCGGCGACAGTCGCGCCCTTCCCTGAGACTCCAACCGTTCGCCAACCGAGCTCCTCGACGCGCTGGATGAGCTTCGACTTCGCAGTCCCAGGGTCACCGATGAGGAGGACGTGGAACTCACCGCGATCGTGGTCGTCGTCGCCGTAGACGACCTTTGATCCACCGACCATCGCCCGGATGAGGTTGCGCTTGATCCCGTTGTTACCGTACACCTTCGGTGCGAGGGACTCGGCTGCGACATCAATCGGCGTACCCTCAGCGCCGTCGGAGAGCTCGTGGATGCGCTCGCGCTCATCGGGCGAGATGTCGATATCGGTGTGATCGGTCTGCTCGACCGTGATCGCGCCGGCGTCGACGTACGCCTCGAACTTTCCCGTCTTCTCCCGGCCGCTCGTCTTCTGGTCCAGGTGGATTGTTCCCGAGATTGTCACACGGTCGCCGACAGTCACTAGGTCAGCGAGGTCGTCTTCGACGAAGACGTCGATCTCGTGGCCAGTTCCTGACGCGATCTCCGGTGGCGTCGCAATCCGGAGCTGCTGGGCGTCGACGAACTCGGACTGGTCGAAGTTCACGCTGAACGGCCCCTGACGCTCGCAGCCCTGGCACTCGTGGGGCTCCTGGAAGCCGCTGTCCGCCTGCGGGATGTAGGAGAACGTCCCGCAGCGATCGCACTCGAACGCCGCCTCGACGATGTTCGAGTAGACGTCGGTCGCCTTCGACACCTCGCCAGTAACCGCCCGGTAACTCCCAGCCTGATCGGTCGGGGAGAACCCACCAGGGTAGTAGGTGTGCTCGGGTGGCAGGTTCGACACACGCACGTGAGCGTTCGCGAGGTCGACGTCGGCGGGCAGGTCGAACTGCCGCAGCGCCTCTTCCAGGTACTCGCTCATCTCCTCGGGCTTCGCGAGGACGTCCTCGGCGATCTTCCGGTCGAACTCGTAGAGCTCGTCGTAGTCGATGACGAGCGACCGTTGCTCGTTCGGGTAGTGCTGGGCGAGCGTGCCGACTGAGTCCCGGTACCGCTCTCGGAGGAACCGGGTCAGCGTCTCGGTCAGCGTCTCGTTCTCCTTTCGTCGGTCGTGGGTAGTGGACATCGTGGGTTTTCGTCCGCGAATAAAGTCCGATCCACCACTCGGACCGTCGGACGACGCCGGCCAGACGCCGGCCAGAACGACGGCCTTGCAGCTAACGGACAGTTGCTTACACAGCTACGCTTGCGTTGATCTTCAGGGAGTACAAGCGGAGGTGGGATCCCACGAGTGAAGACCGACATCGCTAGCGCACCTCCTCCGAGCTGGTTTTATTCGCGGACGAAAACACGGCGCCACGCTTCGCCTCGCGAGCGTCGACGGTGAGGCTGCGGTTGCCGCTCGGCGGCGTCTTCTCCTCGAAGCCGCGGATATCCGCGGCGAGCTTCATCAGCGTGTAGCAGTGGTCGGCGGAGGGCTCGCCGTCGAACACCTCCCACATGATGTCGTCGTAGTCGAGGGCGGCGACACCGGAGCCGCGAGTCGCCTTCTGGAAGGCGTGCTCGCGGACCATCCCGACCTTGTCGTCACGGGTGAGCTGCGCGTAGTCGCGATCGTCGTCGTGTTCGGAGAGCCGGAGTTCAAGCGACGTGACGTCCTCGCGAAGGCGCTCGATCTCGGCGGTCGCCTCGTCGAGGTCGTCCTCGAGGCCGTTCGCCTTCGCGAGTGCTCGCTGTGCGATCGCGAGGGCGTCACGAGCGGAGACCTCGTCGTCGCCCTCAGACATCGTCGACCACCTCGCCGTCGTCGGCGTGGTCCTCGCAGGCGTAGTACCGCCCCCGCGGGTTCTGGATGATGACGTCGGTTTCTTCGCGACAGCCGAGATTGCTGCAGAACGGCCCGGATGCGACCGCCATCTACGCGGTCACCTCCGTTCCAGCAGCCGGCGAGGAACTCTCTATCGCCGTATTTGGTGTAAGTTTCTCACTCTCGACAAAACAAGTCTCATGTTGAGGCTGCCCAGAACACCCGCTAGTGGGGTTTATATCTGGGCATGTCAACAAATTGGTGTATGGCCGGGGTGGGCTCCACACATGGTGTTTACATGCCCACTGATATACTCCCCATGTATGACCGATCAGCCGGGGAACGCGATCACCCGCAACGTCGAGCGGTGTCAGGAGCGTGATGGGATGTCCGAGGCCGACGCCGAAGCCCTCCTCGACGCCCACCGTCAGATGGAGCTGCTCGGCGCCAGCCGGCTCTCGAAGAGCCACCACAGCGACGTCCTCATGCGCGGCGTCAAGATGGCACGCGAGGTCGGCGGCGTCGCTGACGCCCTCGAGGAGCGCGAGGCGACCGAGGAGATCGTCCGCTGGATCCATCGGACCTACGACAACGAAGAGACCAACCGGGACTACCGGAAGTGCCTCCGGGCGTTCGGACGACACGCGGCCCAGAGCGAGGAGCCGCCCGACTCGATCGCGTGGGTGCCCGCCGGCTACTCGAACACCTACGACCCGGCGCCCGATCCCGGTGAGATGTACCAGTGGGAAACGCACGTGAAGCCGATGATCCGAGCCTCGAGCAACGTTCGCGACGAAGCGCTCGTCGCGCTCTGCTGGGACCTCGGCCCCCGCACCTCCGAGCTTCACGAGCTCCAGGTCTCGAACATCACTGAGGCCGACCACGGTCTGCGCGTCACCATCGAGAACGGCAAAAACGGCTCGCGCTCGCCGACGATCGTCAAGGCTACCCCCTACGTCCGCGACTGGCTCGAACGCCATCCAGGCGACCGTGACGACTACCTGTGGAGTCGGCTCAACTCGCCGAAGCGCGTCTCGCGGAACTATCTCCGAGACACGTTGAAGCGCCTCGCGAGCAACGCGTCGATGGACCCGCCGTCGACGCCGACGCCGACGCAGTTCCGCAAGAGCTCGGCAAGCTACCTCGCGAAACAGAACGTCAACCAGACTTTCATCGAGGACCATCACGGCTGGGTCCGCGGCTCCGATAAGGCTGCTCGATACGTCGCTGTCTTCGACGACAGCTCCGACCACGCCATCGCGAGCGCGCACGGTGTCGACGTCGACGTCAACGACGACACACCCTCGATGCAGGAGTGTGTTCGCTGCGACGAACTCAACGAACCCGACCGGGAGCGCTGCCGGCGATGTGGCTACGCGCTCACCCAGCAGGCCGTCGAAGCTGAAGAGCAGCGCGAGGCGCGCTTCAACAAGCAACTCGCCATGCTCGATCAGGAGAACGCGATGCGCCTCGTCGAGCTCATGGACGTCATCGACGATCCCGAGGTGCTCTCCGTGCTCGACAAGGTCGCCGGAGACTGACACCGCCTCAGACATCGTCGCTCTCCTGGCGCTCGTCGAGCGCTGTGAGGATGTCCTCGGCTTCCGGCGCGAATGGGCCGTCCTGCTCGACGATCGTCTCGAAGAGATCGCGCTCGGCCTCGAGGCGATCCCATGCGTCGTCGTTCGAGTCGCTCGTTGGTGATTCAGTGGTGCTCATCGTGCTTCCTCCAGGGACCGCGGGTCGATCTGCGCACAGTACTCCGTGTCACACTGCTCGTCGACGGCGGCCGCGACGGCGATGCCGTGGATGTTGGTGAGGTGTCCCGGGGAGAGGCCGTACACTGTCACCAGCGCGCGATCGCGCCGAAACACGACCGTGTCTGTCAGCTCGTCGTAGACGGCCTCGTCGTGATTAGGGACCGGCGCGGTCGGCGGGATATCGACCGTGACGCCGCGCTTGTAGGCGACCGCGGCGGAGACGATCTCACCGGTCGTTCGATCGTGCATCCGACCCGCGCAGTGTGGTGTGATGACCTCGACAGGGTCGATGCTCACAGCCCCACCTCCATGAACAGCATCGCGCCGAGCACGACGGCGAGCCCGATCGTCACCCATCGCGCCGCGAACCGGGTGGGCCACGTCATAGGCGTACCTCACTCGGATCGTGACCCTCGACGAGGACCTCGTGAATGGCTCGAAGCGTCGACTTATTCCATGAGGTTTTGACGCCGGGTGCGTCGATCCCGAGCACGCGTTCGAGCACCTTCGTCGCGCCGGCCTTCGTGGTCTCATCGATCCACTCGCGACGCGTCAGCACCTCGTCGTCCTCCTGGTCGGCGAGCGCCTGGGGTGTGTAGTCGGCAGCCTCGCAGACGGCCTCGAGGACCTCGTGCATCCACGCGATCGTCATCTTCGCGCGCTCCCAGGTGGTGTTGTCACGGGAGACCGTCCGGAAGCTGGCGCCCTCAGAACCGGTCGCGTCGCTGATCTCTCGGACGAGTTCGACTTTCGAGAGGCGTCGCGACCGGCAGGTGTCGGCCTCTCCTGCAGTGCGCTTGAACGTCCACTTGATCGGCTGGGCGTCGCTCCACTTCGAGACCTCGACGTCATCGAGGAACGCATCAGGCGTCCGCCCGTCGAGGTGTGCGGCGAGCGTCTTGCCGATCTCCTGGACGCGGATCTCGTCGGAGACGGTATTGGCGATCGACCGTGACGAGATGATCATCTGGTCGTCGACGTAATCAGTGACGAACCGTTCGATCGTCTCGCAAGCGTGGTCCGTCCCTGAGTAGCCACTCCCGCAGTAGCCGTTGTTCCGCCCGACGCCGTTCTCGTCGAGGATCTCCTGGCTGGAAGAGCGGCTGGCCTCACTCTCGCTTTTAGACATCGATCCCACCCCACTTGTCAGCGGTCGACTCGATGTCCGAGGCGATTTCGCGGAGGTCCTCGGCGTCGAGCTCGGCGGCGTGTCGCTGGATGACCGTCCGGACCTCGTCGCGAGCGTCCGTATCGCTCATGCCTCACCCCGCTGGTACTTCCGCCAGGAGTCGTCGCCCTCGGGCTTCGCGTCGGCTTGGTCCTCGTCCGTCTGGAGTTGGATGAGCGATGCCGTCGACACGCGACCGACGGCGCCGACTGTCTCCACGCCCCAGCCCGGCGCGTCGGGCTGGTGGCTCACGTGCTTCACCGGTGGGTCCTCGATCCGTATCCCATCGCCGGCGAGGACGAGGTCGCACTCTCGAGCGCTCTCTTTCCCACTCGGCGACTCCGAGATTCGGAGTCGACGTGTATGCCAGTTGTTTCCGTGATCGGACTCCCACTCCGTGGGCTCGGGCGCCTCGATGACGGTCCACGGTTTCGCCCAGGCGTCACGCTCGTCGAGCGTCACTTGGAGCTTCTCACCGAGCGTCGCTTCGATGACGACTTCTCGCGAATCGACGAGCGGATCAGGGTTGTCATCGTCGACGATCTCGTCGGCGACCTCGCGCAGCGTGTCGGCGCGCAGATCGGAGACGTACGGCACGTCCGTGAGTGCGCCCTCCTCGGCGATCAGGATGTCCGCGACCGTCTCGATGCCGTGCTCCTCGAGGCGCCGGGCGCTGTTCGTACCGAGCCCGTCGGCGTGCTTCGCAAGTGTGACAACGTCGGTCGTCGCCGAGAGCTCGTCACTCGCCATCGTCGCCCCCGTCAGTCGCAGCGACTTCGGCCCGATCCTGTTCGTCCTCGGACAGCGTTGTCTGCTCGCTCTCCTCCTCGTCACCGTCGTCGTTCTCGAGGAACGGCAGGACCTCCTCCCGGATCCACTGCGCGAACCCCTCTTCGAGCAGGCCGTCGCTGTAGTTCGCGACGTATCCGCTCTCGTAGATGACGCCGTCGATGAAGGCGTCGTTCCACATGTACTCGAAGCCGAGCCCGATCGTTCCGTTCCGCGCCGAGTCGATGTCGGCTGCGTCGTGGTAGTCGATGGTCGTCTTCTCCTTCGGGCCGCCGAAGTCCCGCGAGTGGGAGACGTTCCAGGCATCGGCCGTCTCTGTCTGCTCGCGGATGTGCTCCGCGAAGGCGTCGACGTCGATCCGGGTCTCCTTCACCGTCACGCCCGTCTGAGCGGCGACTCGCTTGATGAACCACTCGCCATTCGAAGCAGATGAGACGCCGATGAACCCTGGGTCGGTGGAGACGTCGGCGTAGAAGTCGACGGCTCGCGGGACGAGCGCCTTCGCCCGGCTCGTCGTGATCTCCGACGCGTCGAGGTTCGTCTCTTCGCGTTGTATCTCGACGAGGTCTGCAGCCGTCCCGAAGTGGATCGTGTGGCCGTCGAGGTAGGTCTGCCCCTCGGCGTCGACGGCTGGGTACTCGCCGTCGAGCTTCGAGGGGATCTCGGGATCGCGCGCCTCCTCGTGCGTGAGGAAGAATGTCGCGTCGTGCATCAGGCGTCACCTCCATCGGTCGCCAGTAGCTCGCCGTTCGCGACCGACTCCCGTGCGTCCTCGTCGCCGTCGATCGCTTTGGCGAGCGTCGGGTGGAGTGAGCTCTTCGCGACGACGACTGTCGACACGAGTTCGTGATTCGGCAGGTCACGGAATGCCGTCCCGAGTGCGTAGGAGTCGCCGTTCGGGAACGCGAAGCCGGCGTACGCGATCGTCGGGTCTGCCTCGAAGCGTTTCTCGCCCTCGTGCGGGCCACTCACGTTTATCTGGTCGATCATCTGACCGATGAGTGCGATCGGCTCATCGTCGTCGTCGACGAGCCCCGATTCGATCTCATCAAAGATGGCGTCGACGCGACCGTGCATCTCCTCCCGCGTGAGGAAATCGGTCGCCATCAGTCGGTCACCTCCCAATTGTCACCGCCGTCCGTCTCGGCTTCAACCATCTCCTCGAAATCGTCGACGTCGTCCTCGCGTTCGGCGTCGGCCAGCGTGTCGATGTCGACGGCGCCATCATCGTCTTCCAGCGATGCAGCAAGCACGCGAAGCGCCTCCTCGGGCGTCTCACCCGCCGGCGATGCGTCGACCCCCGCAGCGTCGATCTCCCACCCTTCCGTGACGCTGTCGTCGTCGAGGTTGCGAGCGTGGTACTTCCGGAGCGTCAACTCGATCTCAGCGTCATCGAGCCCGGGCATCACTCCTCATCCTCCTCGATCGGCGTGAAGTTCTGCTGGACCATCCCGGGAACCGGGAGGTGGCCGTTGCGCTCGTAACCGGCCGCTTCGAGCACCTCGTCGACCTGGTCGACATCCTGCTCCTCGGGCTCGGCGTTGAAGACGAAGTGTCCGTGCCCGTCATCCGCTTGGGCGATGCTGTCGGGGTCGGCGTCGGGCAGCTGCTCGACTGCCTCGACCAGGTCGTCGTCGACGGTCATCACCGCACCCCCTCGACGTCGACCGGGTGTTTCGCCGAGAGCCACGCGTCGCCGCCCGCGTTGATCTGGAACCGCTCGAACAGCTCGTACGCTCGTGGGGGCTCGCCGTCGACGTGCGGCGCCGGCGCCGGCACGTGCTCCGTGTCTAGCCCCGGAGACTCGTCACTCTCGATGATCTCTGCGCCTGGTCCGCTGCCGTCCGTATTGGGGCTATTACTAAGGCCCCTGTCGTCTGATCTGCTCATGGGTCTCTCGTAAATCCCCTCGTCAGAGGGGCCGTTTGGGACCCGGCCCGTCGTGTGCCACCACGGCGGGGTTTTCCCGCGAAGGCCAGGTCAGCTAGTGCTTGTTGCCCCGGTTACAAATAGCTTACTGTGAGTAGCACAGTATTACTGATGAGCTTGTGAGAAGTTTTATAGAGATATGTTGCGAATGAGATAACACCGGTATCACTATGAGTTCCACAGTCGAAGCCCGCGGCGTGCCCCGAGGACGCGCCGACTGGATGCGCCCTGTCGACGAGGCCATCCTGGAGCATCTCCGCTCCGAAGGCAACCTCACACCGGACGCGCTGGAGAAGCTTGATGTTGCGGTTGCGAACTACGCGAGCAACCGACTCACCAAGCTTCGTCGATACGGGCTTGTTAAGCCTGCCGTCCCTGGAGTTCGTGGACTCTATCGTATCACCGATTCTGGAGAGGCATTTCTTGACGAGGAGCTCGACGCCGCCGACCTCGATCCGGTCGAGTAGACTCACTCTAGACGCACCTCGTCGACGTCGACCTCGTCACCGTTCTTCCGGTCGATCAACACGCTGTAGCTCATCGAGCCGGAGAGCCGCCCGTGCGGACAGCTCCGACAGACGATCGTGTCCTCCAGGAGCTCCCAGTTGGTGTGCCCTTTCGGACACGCGTACCGCCACTTGTCGGCGCCGCCCCGATCGATCGCGACCGCCATCTACATCACCCGGAGCTGGGGCGCCGCCTTCTTGATCACGGGCCCGAGCCAGCGCGGCGCCGAGCGCGCGGGCGCGTCGTCGAGCTCGCCGTACTGATCGAAGGTGAGCGTCCACGCGTCGGTGTCGTGGGCGGCCTCGACGACCGTGGCGTCGTCGCGCTCTTCGATCGCGACCTCGACGTCGGCGTCGTCGGTCTCGAAGCCGAGCTCCGTGAGGTCGACCGTCGTTCGGGTTCGGGTAGCCTGTGAGGGCATACCTGAGGCGACGCGCGAGAACAGTATATAGAGGGGGTTAATTTCGGAGGGGGGTCGGCACGTCGAACCGCGATTCGATCCGTTCGTCCGTCACCCGATACGTCCTGGCGTTCCCCGGGTGCTCGTCCCACTCGATCAGGCCGTACTCCGCGAGCTTCCGGAGCTTCTGCGTTCGGGAGCGCTTGCCGATCGGTGTCGCCGACCGTCCGGCGTACGCCTCGGCAGAGACCGCGTCGTAGGCCTCATGCAGCGCGTGGCTCTCCACCGGGGCGTCGCGACGGACGAGCTCGTAGAGCACGTGGTGATGGTAGGGCAGTGACTCCAGCGACGCCGCGCGGATCTCCCGTTGCGCCTCGTCGTGGCCGTCGACGATCTCCTGGTCCGTGATCGAGTTGCGGTCGCGCTCACCCGCGAGTTGAGCTGCCCACTTCAGCGTCTGGATGGCGTCCCGCGCCCGGCCGGCGACCTCGTCCGCCACGTCCTCGAGCACGGATCGGGACCACCCGTCTGGGTCGAGCCCCTGTTCGGCGCGGGGTTCGAGAATGTCCGCGAGCTCTCCAGGAGCGTACCGGTCGAGCCGGATGTGGTGCTCGCCGCTGAACTGTGTCCGGTAGCGCTGATCGATCCGCGCGAGCCACTTCTCGGCGTCGTGCGCGATCGCGATGACCGCCACGCCAGGGATGCTCATCAGCTCGTCAATCACCTCGGTCTCAGGGAGGTCGTCCGCCTCGTCGAGGACCAACACATACGGCTCGTCGACGGCGTCGCGAAGGATGCCCGCCAGCTGGTCAGTCGCGACACCGCGATGGACGGAGACGTCGCTCGGGTGCGCGTCGATCGCGTCGCGGAGCACGGAGCCAGTGGTCTCGCCGAGCACGCGGAGGATCGCGCTGTCAAGGTTGGTCGGCGAGCGCGGGTTGTCGAGGAAGAGTCGCGTGAGTGTCGTCTTGCCCACCCCGCTCGGTCCCGAGATGAGGAGGTCGTCGGGACGCTCACCCTGCAGTGCGGGCTTGAGCGCGCGGGAGAACTGCGAGATCTCGGGCTCGCGATGGACGAGCGTCCGAGGCAGCCGGTCCTCGCGAAAGATATCTGGCTGCAGTATCATCGTACCGACACCTGACGCGGACGGGTGTGATAAAGACGGGGTGCAGTTCGGAGGGGTCAGCGAACGAACCGGTCGACGTAGTCACGCGAGACGACGTCGCGCTGCGGGCAGTCGCGTTCGTGCGGCAGGTTGTCGATCGTCGTCGTGTGGCCCTCAGGCCCGTCGATCCGGATTTGCGCACCACATGTCGTACAGCGAAGCCACTTCGGTTCTGAGATCGCCAACCCATCGACCGATGGCGGGCTCCCTGACGGGACGATCGCGAAGTGCGTCTCCTTGTCAGTGAACGACCGCAGGCTCATCCGCCGTCCTCCTCATTCTCAACGCGGATGGCGCCGGCAATCGTCTTGAGCACCGTGGCGACGCCGAAGTGCCGGAGCGTCCGCCCGATGACGGCGCTCGAACGCGAGCTCGCCCGGCGCGACTGCGCGGTCTCCTCGAGGAGGTCCGCGAGCTTGTTGCGCAGGCTCATGGCCCCTCCAGCGTATCGACCAGCGAGACGGCGGCCCGGGCCTCGCCGTCGATCCGAAGCTCGCGCAGCTGCTCGGTCCCGACGTGACGCATCTCGCCGTCGGTCTCCTCGCTCTCAACGAGGAGCGCTCGCCAGGGTGCGTGGGGTGCCCGCTGCAGGTCGATTTCGCGACGGCGTCCATCGGCGCCGACGTACTCGATCGTGGGGAGCGGGTCAGGCATCGTCGTCCTCATCCTCTGTCGGCTCGCCGAGGTCGTACTTCGCGGCGAGCTCGTCCGGGAGGTCACCGTCAGCTTCCGCCTGCTTGAGCTGATCGAGGACGGACGATGCGTGACCCGGCTTATCGCTCATCGTCTAGCACCTCAGTCCGTCCTTGCATATTTAGGATAAGCGGATCTGCCGAGAGGTGTTGGCCGAGGTCCTCGTCGATCGCCGACCGGATGGCCCACCCCGGAATCGGCCGCTCACCGCGAGCGAACGCTACTCTTAGCCGGTGCTTGCAGCCCTCGTCAGGCGCCCGGTGAAGCGCGTCCGGGCAGTCGCACGTCTCCGCGATCGCGTCGACCGAGTACGTCCCGGTCGGCGTGACAACTAGGAACTCCTCGTCGCGGAGCTCGTTGAACGTCTGGTTGTCGAGGACGGTCATCGACTCTGTGAGTGCCTTCGCCGCGCGCCCCTCAAACCGCTCGTCCGGCGCCGGAGCCGCTTTAGACATCGCCCACCTCATACGCGTCCCAGGACATCTCCACCGGAAGGTGCATCAGGCGGCCTTCGGGGAAGTCGTAGGTCCTCGACTGCTTGTGCGCCTCGGACGGGTTGCCGTCGATGTAGACGCACTCGTAGACGGCGTTGTCGACGTCGACGCCCGGAAGGAACGGGTGCATCTTGTACGTGGCAAGGTCGTAGCCCTCAGCTTCGTGGTGTGCCTCAAGGCTGTCGTACGTACACTGGCGGACGAACACGGCCTGCCGCGTGACGATGTCGATCGCGACGCCGCCCTCGACGGGCTTCGTCCGAGCCTCCGAGAGCGCGCCGGCGACGCGCTGGTCGTACGAGAGCTCGGCGTCGTCGAAGTCCTGGTCGATGGCGCCCTGCTCAGACATCGGCCGTCACCTCGAGGTCGGAGAAGACGTCCGCACGTCCCTGGACGCCGGGCGTGGTTAGCGGATTCGTCATCGTCATGTCGAGGTCGACATCGACGAGGAACTCGTGGACGACATCGTCCGCGAGCTCGGCAGCCGCGTTGAGACGGTCCGCCGGCGCGCTGTCATCGTGCGGTGTCTCGACTGTCGCGAGCTCGATGTCACCTGCCTCCTGGTCGACGACCCAGTGGAACTCGAACTGCGTCCGGTCTCGATCGGCGGTCTCGGCGGAACACTCGACGTCGAGTGATGAGAGGTGAACTGTGCGACCCTCCTGCTCCAGCTCGCGCCCGGCGGTCATCGGGAGTGTGTGGTTGTAGTTCGCCGTGAGGGACGTGGCTCTGACGTTCATGCCGTCACCTCCTCACACCGCTCGCTCTGATCGACCTGCTCGGTCGCGTGCGTCCGGCGGACGTCCTGCTCGCGACCGTACGTCATGTCGACGATCACGTCGAGCTCGGCGAGCCGCTGCCGGTAGCTCCCGTCGGGACGCTCGACTGGCGTCCGGTCGATACGGTGGGTGAGTTCGAGCGTCTGAGCGCCCTGCCAGTCGCCTTCGAGCCGGGCCATCGGCACCTCGATCTCGGCGTCGATCCGCTCGTCACCGATGACGCGCACGCCCATCTCGACGATGTCGAGCGGGCGAGAGCGGTCACCGACGAGCACCTGGTCGCCGACCGCGAGCTCGCGGAGATCATCGATCTGTGCAGCGTCCGTGTCCGTGCGCTTTTCAGCGCGTGGGGTCTGGTCTGACATGCTGTCGTTAGTGGACAGCACCGGTCGGGCGCTGATGACGCCCGGCCACTTTCTGAAGCGGCCATCCGGTGCTTCCTGTCTACTACTCCATTCCCTATCCACTTATACTTTGCTTTGCATAGTGGATAACATAATGGAACACAAAACGTAATGCACATGAGTGTGTACTTTGCGATAGGGATGAGTGTACAGACCGACATGGTCAACGAGAACTACGAGCCGTCGGAGAACGACGAGCTCGTTCTAGAGGTACTGAAAGACGGCCGAAACCGAGATGAACCCTGGGGGCGAGCAAACCCGCGGTACCTCATCGACGAGACTGGTCTTGAGAAAAGCAATGTCGAGTTCTCGCTTCGAAGTCTCCGTTCCGCCGGTTGGGTGGAGCGTGCCGCGCGAGGGCTCTACGAACTGGTTGAGGATCCACGAGATGAACACGACTGAACAGCGCGCGCCCGAGCTGCAGTGGCCCGAGGGCTACCCGCGTACCGATCCGTCAGAGCGCGAGTCCTATCCGGGCGACATCTCGCTCACGCGCAAGGAGTCGTTCGAGTCGATCGTCGACGAGCTCGAGCGGTGGGGCGCGACCGACGTCCGCATCTCCACGGCGTCGACGCACTACAAGGACCGCCCGAACATCCCGCACCAACACGACAAGCCCGACGATGTCGGCGTCGTGGCGCGCTTCCGTCGCGAGGATCGACCCGCCGACGAGGGCTACGCGATCGCGTGCGACCGCTGGAAGACGCAGCGGGAGAACGCGCGGGCCATCAGTCTGTACGCCCGCCGGAAGCGCCTCGCCGAGCGCTGCGGCGTCACGACCGCTGACTCAGAGTTCGAGACGGCACGCCTGCCGCCCGGTGACGAGACCGGGAGTCCGGACGTGATCGCCGTCGAGCCCGAGCCCGATCGCGACCCGCACGAGGTGCTCGGCGTGGCTGAGGGTGCGCCCGATCCCGCGATCCGCGGAGCGTTCCGCGAGCTGGTCAAAGAGGCGCACAGCGACCAGGGCGGCAACGACGCGTACGACGTGAGCGAGTTGAAGCAGGCGCGAGACGCGCTTCTCGACGCGTAGCGCTCTCTCCGTCTTTCTCAAGAGGTTCTGAACGCACACTCGCAGCGACGTCCACAGCTGTCGCTCAGTGGTCGAGGCGGAGCGCGATAAAGAAAAACCGCAAGGAGTCGGCCCGTGAGGGCCGATGGTTGGTTAGTGGTGAATCGCTGCTGCGTTACTCGTTACGCCGCGTAGCGAGGAGCGCAGCCGCGATGAGGGCGACGAGCGCGACGAGGG
>ENA-ORDC01000459-ORDC01000459.1-marine-metagenome-genome-assembly--contig:-NODE-459-length-40585-cov-7.247260_pt1 | contig 40585 bp, 42 predicted proteins | sample MGYA00237783_ERZ508515 | MGnify/ENA primary metagenome ERZ508515 (study PRJEB26186, sample SAMN06268792) | marine metagenome | isolation source: Eden Landing Ponds, San Francisco, CA, USA | place... | reverse complement strand
TCGAGGACTTCCTGCTGGCGATCGGTCAGCCGGCTACGATCGATCGGGATGACGTCGGTGGAGCCCTCCTCGTCGCTCTCGACCTGCAGGAGATACCGGATCCGAACGGCTCCGTACCGTTCCCGGAGGTCCGTCACGAGATCACGCAAGTCCTGGATTGTCGTCAGGTGTAACGAGAGAACGAGCGAGCCGTCCTGCGCCCGGATCTCCGAGATGGGGTGATCGTGATCCTCGACGAACTCACAGACGCAATCCAGAGGCTCGTGATGGAACCGATAGACGCTGGCCGAGCGGTACTCGAAGAGCTGGCTGAGCCGGTCGTCGCTGAGAGCGGCGTCGCCGCTGACGGTGAACTCCTCGGTGATCTTCCCTTCGGCGTTGCCGGCCCGGGAGACGGACGTGAGTGGACCGTCAGCCTGTTCGGAGAATCCAGCTACTGGACAGGCGTCAGGGGAGAGAACTTCGATCTCAGCACGCATGCCGGGCATTGTTGTCTGAACGTTGGGCGAGTAGGGCCATAATCCAACGGCCCTTTCCCATCCAGTGAAAACGATCGGCTCGGCCGCAACACCGGCAATAGTTGCCCGTATGTCCCAACCAGCCTTGAAAGAATGGAAAAAGAACTTGGCACCCGATCACGAGGGGGCGTACATGCACGCCGTCGTACTCGCCGGTGGCTATGCGACGCGACTGTGGCCCGTGACGCGCAACCGTCCGAAGATGCTCCTCCCGATCGGCGACTCGACCGTCATCGATCGCGTCCTCGCGGAACTCGAAGCAGAGGACCGGATCGAGGACGTCTACGTCTCGACTAACGAGCGCTTCGCCGACGATTTCCTCGATCACATCGCGGAGACGGACTTCCAGAAGCCGACGCTTTCGGTCGAGGAGACCGTCGAGGAGGACGAGAAGTTCGGCGTCGTCGGAGCGCTCGCCCAGCTCGTCGACCGCGAGGGGCTGGCCGGCGAGGACCTCCTGGTCGTCGCGGGGGACAACCTCATCAGTTTCGACGTGAGCGAGTTCATCGACGCCTTCGAGCGCAACGACACGCCGACGCTGGCCGCCTACGACGTCGGCTCGCGCGAGCGAGCGAAGTCCTACGGGCTGATCAGCGTCGACGGCGACCAAGTCGTCGACTTCCAGGAGAAGCCCGACGATCCCGACAGCACGCTGGTCTCGATCGCGTGTTACGCCTTCCCGGCCGATGACGTCCGCTTCGAGGAGTACCTCGCCGGCGACAACAACCCGGACGAACCGGGTTGGTTCATCGAATGGCTCGTCGACCGCGGCGACGTCCGTGCCTTCACCTTCGACGGCGCGTGGTTCGACATCGGCACGCCCGAGAGCTATCTCGACGCGATCGGGTGGGCGCTCGACGGCGAAAGCGTCGTCGCCGACTCCGCCACCGTCGAGGACGCCGAGATCGGCGAGAACGTCCACATCCTCCCGGGCGCAGAGATCGCCGATTCGACCGTCGCGGACTCGATCGTCTTCGCCGACGCGACGATCCGGGACTGTGAGATCCGGAATTCGATCATCGACCGGGAGACCCACGTCGAGAACCTCGATCTCGCCGGGGCGCTCATCGGCGCACACACCGAGATCACCAACGGCACGTAAGGCGACGGCGACGACCCGTCAGGAGCGAACCTTGATGGGGCTCCTTCCCCAACAGTGGCTCGATGGACACTGACATGATCCGGGACCTCGTCCCGCACTACGTCGTGATGGTCGCCCTGGCGTACCTGACGCTCGTGATCGCGAACGACGTCGTCGGCCCCCTCAGCTTCTGGGTCGAACTCGCGGTCATCATCGCTATCTTCTTCGGCTATCGCGTCGTCATCGTCCGGACCGGATACGGTCCCGAAATCTGGGAGTGATCGTCGGCGCGTATCGGTTTGGCTCCCTCGACGCCCGTGACGCTACTCGAGCCACGCGTCCTCGATCCGGATCGATCCCCTGGTCCCATCCCAGTCGATCGCGTATTCGAGTGCGATCGGCCGGTCCATGTGTGGTCCGTCGGTGACGACGGTCTCGAACTCGCCACCCTCGCCCAGCACGTGAACGCCGTGTTCGGCGTTGAGTTCGCAAAGTTCGGCGAGAGCGTCCCCAGTCAGTCGCCGACCGAGCCACGATTCGTCGAGGCCGGCCGCCGAGACGCTGACGATCCGGATCTCGAAACCGGCATCGAGCATGGCCTCGGCGAGGGCGACCGGGTCACGCTGCCACAGCGGGGCGAACAGCTCCGCGTCGAGGCGAGTCGCGAGTCCCTCGATGCGGCTGGTCTGGAACTCGCTCTCGACGGCTCCCGCGACGATACCGGCGACGCCACCGTCGAGGTCGGCGTCGAGCGTTTCCAAGGCGGCCTCCAGTGGTTCGAGTTCGCGGTCGCCCTGTGCACTCGCATCCGTCACCTCGGCCGCCGCAAAGTCCTCGGGTTCGACCTCGACGGACGCGATGCCGATGCTCTCGGCAGCCAGGCCAGCCAGTTCGGTCGCCGGCACGTGATACATGTAGGAATCGCCGGCCGGATGGACGGTGAGGAGTCGTTCGACGGGAAGCTCACGTTCGAGCGCCTGATAGAGCGCCCACGACGAATCCTTGCCGCCGGAGAAGAGACTTACCCACGCACCGTCGGCGGTATCGGTCATACCGCGGCTAGTCGAACAGCGTGGTTGAGTGTTGCGGTCGTCCCCAGCGCCGATTGGGGGTGCAAGCGATGCGCGTCACTGGGTGACCGTGATCGTGACCGCCCCGCAGTCACACTCGTAGACGTGACGGGTCCCACCCGGCGACTCGTAGACGAGCTGGCGGTCGTCGTCGCGAAGGGTCCGATCACACCCTTCGGCCTCGCAGGTCGGCGTGAGCGATTCGAGCATAGCTACGAGTTGGTCCCCAAGGGGCATGAAAGCGCGCCAACCCCGGAGTGAAACTGAAAGTGACGGACGGGGACCGCCAAACCCCCACGCCGGATGGGGGAGAGCCGGCGTACGTAAAGGATATGCCGGCGGCGCTCCCCGCCACACGTATGGTGAACGAGTGGCGGGCGGCGACAGTCGAGCCGGGCGGTGACCAGCCCGACCCGGCAACGTGGGAGCCGGTCGAGGTGCCGGGTCGGCCGGCGGATCTCGCCGGTAGCGACGCCGTGGCGTACCGGTCGACGTTCGAGGACCCCCGGACAGACGAGGCGGAACACGCGATGGCCGTCCTGAAGGGGGTCTACGCGCACGCTCGCGTCTGGCTCAACGACACGTTTCTGGGCGAGCACGACGCGTACTTCGAACCGCTTCGGCTCCGCCTCGACGGGGCGCTCGCGCCAGAGAACGAACTCGTCGTCGAATGCCGACGGCCGGACGACCGCTTCGGCGGAAGCTACGAGACCAGCGAGGTCCCGGACGAACTCGCCGTCCCGGGTATCTGGTGGGATGTCGATATCGAGACGTACGCCGACCACCACGTCCTCGATCTCTCGGCTCGGCCGCGAGTCGACGACGACGGCGCACGCTTCGAAGTCCGGACGACCGTCGTCGCCGAGACCCCGCTCGACGACCGGGTGACGTTCTCCGTCAAGCCCGAAGGGTCACGACGGGGCCGAGGAATGATGGATCGCACGTCGGTCCAAGCGGGGGCCGGCGAGCGAACGACGGTCGAGTACACGATCGACATCCGGGATCCCGCGCTCTGGTGGCCCCACGACCTCGGCGAGCAGAACCGCTACGTCATCCGGGCGAAACTCGGCGACGACGAACGCACGCTGACCACAGGGCTGTGCTCGGTCAGCTACGACGACAGCGAGGGGCTGGCGGTCAACGACACGCCGATCACGGCCCGCGGGATCGGCCTGCTCGCGGCCGAGCCCGACGACGTCGAGCGAGCGGTCGACCTCAACGCCAATCTCATCCGGGCTCACGCCCACGTCCCGTCGCCGGCTGTCTACGAAGCGGCCGACGACGCCGGCGTCCTCGTCTGGCAGGACCTGCCGTTGACCGGGCCGGGGCCGTTCGACATCGAACGCGGTCGGGAGCTCGTCGGCCGACTCGTCTCGACGTACGATCACCACCCTGGACTGGCGGCGATCAGCGTCCACGACGATCCGGTCACGCTGGGTGACGGAGCGCTCGGATCCGGGGTTCTCGATCGCCTCCGCCTGCGGTGGCGACGCTTTCGGGCGAGCTACGATCACGAACCCGCCGAAACGGTCGCCGCCGAGATCCCGGAGGACGTCGTCGACCTCCCCGTCGTCGGCCCGCCCGGGATCGAACCGGACGCGACCGCGCTGTACCCTGGCTGGAAGTACGGCGACGCGGCGGACGTCGACGCCCTCCTCGATCGCAACCCGGCGCTCGGCTCGATCGTCGCCGAATACGGTGCCGGCTCGCTAGGTATCGAGGCCCCCGGCGACGTGGCCGGCTTCGACCGCGAGATCCACGACTATCGCGTCTCAGAGGGCGTCGAGGCGTCACAGGCCTACCAGCGATCCGTGATCGAAACGGTCACCGAACGCCTCCGGTTGCGAGAGGCGGACGTGCTTGTGGCCGCATCGCTTCGCGATCTTGCCGACGCGGGGATGGGCGTCCTGACCCGCGACGGCAGGCCCAAACAGGCACACGCCGCCCTCGCCGACGCCTTCGAGCCGGTTCAGGCCGTGCTGTCGGACCCCCGGGCGGGCGCAGAATCCGACGTCGTCATCTGCAACGACCTGCCGACCGACGTCGCCGATCACCTCTCCTGGGACGTTGACGGTGACACCGGTGAAACCGACGTCGCCGTCGACGCCGGGAGTCACGAGACAGTGACGTCGCTCTCGATTCCGACAGACGCCGAAAGGATCACGCTGTCACTGTCGGATCGTTCGGCCTCGAACACATACGACTTATAAACTCCCGTGTGAGTGGTTCACATCCCCCGGAGAGGGGTCCTGAGACGTGTGATACGTCGAACCATGGACCGCAATCACCGGAATACTTAAATGAGTGTCTCCTGTAATACCAGATACCTGAACGCCCCGAGCGTTCGGCAGTATCGTGCGACGCCCAAAATGACAGGGAATCTAGTTATAAGGCGAAAGCAAGTCGGTAGCGACTGTACTGTCGAATGCCGGAGCGGGAATGGCACAGAGGAGTAATCATGACAGACTCGATTGATGAATCAAAGAACGTATCGGTAACGGACGAGGACCTCGAAACCAAATCGAAGGGCGAACTTATCAAACTCGCCGGGCAACTGCGGGATCGACGGAACGATCTCAATCAGATGGCGAGCGAGCGCGCATCCGAGCGCGACGATCTCAACGCCAAGACCCGCGAGAAGGTCGACGAAGCCCAGGAGCACCGCGAGAAGCGCGACGAACTCAACGAGCAGGTCCAGGAACACAAGGAGAAACGCAACGATCTCAACGCGGAGGCCAACGAGCTCTTCGAGAAGGTCGAACAGAAGAAAGACGAGATGGAGCTCAACGAGGGCAAAAGCGTCGACCAGCTCGAGGACGAGATCGAGGACCTCGAGTTCAAACAGCAGACGGAAGTGCTTTCCTCCGAGGACGAGCAGGAACTCATCGAGAAGATCGAGGCCAAACGCGAGAAGCTCGCCGAGCGCAAGGAGAAACTCGATCAGACCGGTGACATCGACGAGCTCAAGGCCGAGGCCCAGGAGATCCGCTCCGAAGCGAGCAAACACCACCAGAAGGTGACCGAGCTCGCTGACGAGGCCCAGGAGCATCACAACAACATGATCGAGGCCTATCGCGAGGCCGACGAGATCCGCGACGAGGCCGACGAGATGCACGAGAAGTTCGTCGAGGCCCAGGAGGCAGCCGACCAGCACCACGAGGACTTCGTGCGCGTCCAGAAGCGGCTTCGCGAACTCGACAAGGAGGAGGAGAAAGAAGAGCGCTCGCGCCGCGAGGAGAAACAAGAGGAAGCCCGCGAGGAGGCCGAGGAGATCTACCAGGAGTTCAAGGACGGCGAAACCTTGGACACCGAAGACCTGATGAAACTCCAGAAGACAGGTCTGCTGTAAGTTCTTTTCGTTTCACTCTCTACCGGACCGCCGGGTTGCTTGGGATTTTTATGGATCGACAGCCTCTGGTGAACTGTGAGCACGCTGGTGGTGTGCCTGGATCGCGGGGGTGACCTGGCGAGCGTCGCGGATCCGCCGATCGTCGGGGCCGACGCAGTCGAATCACTCGTCACCGAGTTCGGCATCGACGATCCGGAGGACAGTCGGGTGAACTGCCTGCTCGAAGGGCTGCGTGTCGCCCGTGATCTCGAAGCCGACGGCGAGGCGGTGACCATCGCCGTCATTTCGGGCGGTGGCGAAACTGTCGGCGTGAGCCGAGCAGTCGCCAGACAGACCGAGCGACTGCTCGACGATCACGAACCCGACTCGGCGATCGTCGTCACCGACAGCACGGAGGACGAGCGCCTCGTCCCGATCATCGAGAGCCGGGTCCCCGTCGACGCCGTCGACCGCGTGGTGGTCCGGCAGGCCCGGGACATCGAGTCGACGTACTACCTGCTCAAACAGTTCCTGGCCGACGAGGAACTCCGGGAGACCGTCCTGGTGCCGATCGGGGCCGCGCTGCTCGCGTTGCCGATCCTCCTCCTGGTCGTCAACAGCGTGACGATGGCGCTGGGTGCGATCGCCGCGGCCGTCGGACTGCTCTTGCTGTACAAGGGCCTGGGGATCGACGAATACGTCGAGACGTTGCCCGGCCAGATACACAACGCGCTTTACTCCGGACAGGTGTCCCTCGTCACGTACGTCGTCGCGGTGGGCCTCTCGTTGATCGGGTTTTTCGTCGGTGCGCTGGGCGTCTCGGCGACGGCTTCCGACAGCATCCTCATCCTGGCGATGCGGTTCGGATTCGACGCAGTCACCTGGCTGACGGCAGCGGCCCTGGCGGCGAGCACGGGCCGGCTGCTCGACGAGTTGCTCCGTCACGAAGGGGTCCGCAACGCCTACCTCAACCTCCCCTTCGGCGTCGTCGCCGTCGGGCTGGTGGTCCGGGGCGTCACCGGGTACTTCCTCGAGCGGGCCGGCGTGTTCGCGTCGGTGACGATTTCGTCAGTCGATCTCGGCGTGGTCACCGTCGAAGGATTCACGCTCGCACCGGGGACACGCCTCGCCGTGTTCCTCATCGCGGGGATCGTCGTCAGCCTCGTCGGCGTCCGGTTTGCCGCCTACTTCAGCGAGACGAACATCGAGGAGGAACTCGTCGACGAGCGGGCGGCCGAGTAGCGTTCCCTCGAGAGGAAAACCGGCTGTCGTTTCTGCCGACCCGGAGACAGCCACGGACCGGGCGGCTGAAGTGCGCCAAACCGAACCAGCGAGTATGGACGAAGTGATTGACGCCGACGGTCACGAGAACGTCACCGCCAGCCACGGGAGTACCCTCGAGCTCACCAGCGACGACTACCTCACCCCGGCCGGGGATTGCATCGTCGGGATCGAGGCCGACCGCGTCCCCGCGGACTTCGACCCCGCGTTCGTCGCGGCGTGTCAGGACGCGGAGAGCGAGATCATGGCCACGCTCTCGACGGCCGAACACGAGACAGAGATCACGGGTCGCGGCCACCCGGATCTATCCTTCAAAAACGACCGCTCGCTGGTGATCCGGACCAGCGAGTACGTCGACGACCGCACGGTCATGATCGACGCCGACACCGCGGCGGCGGATCTGGATCGGGACCTCGTCGCCGCGCTGGCGTCGGGCGCGTCGGTGACGATGCGCCTGATCGTCGAGTGACGAGCAGGTGAGCCACACGCCACACCCCGACGCGATGCGGCCGTTTTTGACGATGGGAGGCCCAGATAGAACCATGAGCGAGGACGCCGAACCCGTCGAGAACATCAGCGGCGGTCCAGGAGGCGGGGGATCGGTGGTAACGTTCGAGGCGAGCGATCGAGAGACGGCCGCGGCGGCGGTCGTCGACCGCCTCGGCGAGCTGTACTGGCAGAAGACCTACGGCGGCCAGGACGCCTTCGAATCACTCGTCCGGACGATCCTCAGTCAGAACACGAGCGACGCGGCGAGCCAGCCCGCCCACGACGCGTTGATGGAGCGGTACGATTCCGGGACAGACGCCGACGCGGGTGACGTGGACCTCGTCGACGCGCTCGCCGACGCCGAACAGGCCGAACTCGCGGAAACCATCTCCGGGGCCGGACTCCACAACCAGAAGTCCGCCCGGATCATCGAGATCGCCGAGCGCGTCCGCGAGGAGTACGGCGGCGAAGCGGACTTCGACGCGTTCGTCCGCGAAGAGCCAGCCGAAGCGGTCCGGGAGACGCTGCTCGCGATGAACGGCGTCGGTCCGAAGACCGCCGACTGCGTGCTACTGTTCGCCGGCGGGCGCAACGGCGTCTTCCCCGTCGATACACACGTCCACCGGATCTATCGCCGCCTCGGCATCGCGCCGCCGGACGCCGACCACGAGGCGGTCCGTGCGGTGCTCGAAGAGACGGTTCCCGAGGAGAAGTGTGGCTTCGGCCACACCGCGAGTATCCAGTTCGGCCGGGAGTACTGCAGGGCGCGCAAGCCGGCCTGCCTCGACGGTCCCGAGGCGTGCCCGCTGTACGAACACTGTGACAGAGTCGGCGTCGACCCAGCAAGCGGCAAGGCCGTCGATCCGGCCGAGACAGTCGAAAACTGAGAGCGTCTAAAACGAGTCGGCCGCGATTCAGTTCTCGATCGCGGCGTCGATACGCTCGAATTGCTCGTCGGACAGGTCGATCTCGATCGCGCCGAGGTTCTCCTCGAGCTGGTCGGGCGTCCGCGCGCCGATGATCGGAACGATGGTGAGGTCCTCGTGAGCCAGCAACCAGGCCAGCGAGACCTGGGCAGGCGAAGCATCGACCTCGTCGGCAATCGCACGGATTTCCTCGAGGACGTCCCAGGCCTCCTCTCGGAGGTACCAGTCTTCGAAGTGCTCGTCGATGTCACCACGCGATCCGTCGGGAGCCTCGACCTCGTCCTCGCCGACGCGTTCGTACTTGCCCGTCAGGAAGCCGCCGTGCAGCGGCGAGTACGGACACACAGCCAGGTTCTGGTCTTCACAGACGTCCAGATATTCGGCGACGGGTTCGCGGTGGACCGCCGAGTACTGCGGCTGCGTGACGGTGAAGGCCTCGTAGTTGTTGACGTCGGCTTTCCAGAGCCCTTTGGTGAGCTTCCAGGCGTCGGCCGTCGAGAGCCCGACGTAGTTGACTTTGCCCTCGCTGATCAGATCGTCGATGGTCCGGAGGGTCCGCTCGATGGGCGTCTCGTCGTCGAAGCGGTGAAGATAGAGGATGTCGAGATAGTCCGTATCGAGTTTCTCAAGCGAACCTTCGACCTCCGCACGGACGTTCTTCGCCGAGAGGTTCTCCTGGAAGCGCGAGACGTCTGACCAGTAGCACTTCGACGCGATCACGAAGTCCTCGCGATCCTGCTCGTCGAGCCACTCGCCGATCCAGCGCTCGCTGTCACCGCCGCCGTACCCGTTGGCGGTGTCGATGAAGTTCCCCCCGGCATCGGCGTAGGCGTCTAAGAGTTCGTGTGCGTCCTCGCGGTCCGTCTCGATGACGCCTGTCTCCTCGTGTTCCATCCCGAAACGCCACGTCCCGAGCGCGATCGGTGATACTTCGAGTCCAGTCTCTCCGAGTCTAACGTACTCCATGAAAGAAGGGTAGCGTTCCTCGCGTATAAGTCCGATGTGATAGTTCGTACCGTGTTCCGACCCGCCCCCATGGGAGTCTCAACCGTCGCCGAGTCACTCAGGGAATGCAGTCACATGGTAGCGCTCGCCCGGCGTCGTCTCGAAAGCGACGGTGCCGTCGTCGCGATCCGTGTCGACGGACGTTCCGTCCGCTGTTGCGACGCGAACGTCCGGTGTCGCCCGCAGGCGACAACGCTCGCCGGACCCCGACCGGATTGTCGCGCTGTCGAGACTGCCACCGGACCACTCGATGTCGACCGCGAAGTCGCCGCGGGCCCGGAGCCCCGAGACCGATCCCTCGGCCCACGCGTCGGGCAATGCCGGCAGGAGGCGAATCTCGCCGGCGTGGCTCCCCAGCAGCATCTCGGTGATGCCTGCCGTCGCGCCGAAGTTCCCGTCGATCTGAAACGGCGGGTGGAGGTCGAAGAGGTTCGGTGCCGTCGAGTCGGCGAGCAGCGTCCTGACCCACTCGTGGGCCCGTTCGCCGTTCTCCAGTCTGGCGAACTGGTTGGCCAGCCACGCGGCGCTCCAGCCCGTGTGACCACCACCGTGTTCGAGGCGTCGGTCGAGCGTGGTTCGGACCGCGTCCGCGAGTTCCGGGGTGTCCCGGGGCGTGATCTGGTCGCTCGGATGTGCGCCATAGAGGTGTGAGATGTGGCGATGCCCCGGATCGGCCTCCGCAAAGTCCTCGATCCACTCCTGTAACTGACCGTGTGCCCCCACCTGCATCGGCGGGAGACGATCGAGGGCGGCCCGCAACTTGTCGTGGAACGCGTCCTCGACGTTGAGGACCTCCGCGGCGGCGATAGAGTGCTCGAAGAGGTCACGAGTCAACTGCACGTCCATCGTCGGCGCGTAGGTCACCGTCGCCTCCTGGCCGTCGTCAGTCACGTAAGCGTTCTCCGGCGAGTTCGAGGGGGCGGTCACCAGCCAGTTTGCTTTGTCTCCTTCTTCGACAGGATGTTCGACGAGAAAATCGAGCACGAACGCCGCCGCCTCGCGGAGGATCGGATAGGCCGTCTCGCGGAGGAATTCCTCATCTCGAGTGAACGCGTAGTGGTCGAACACCAGCCGGGAGAGCCACGCCGCGCCCATCGGCCAGAGCCCCCAGCGAGCGCCATCAACGGGCGCGGCGTTCCGCCAGAGATCCGAGTTGTGGTGGACGGCGAATCCCGCACAGCCGTAGTGAGCCTCGGCGACGCGTCGTCCCGGTCCGCGCAGGTCCTCGACGAAGTCATACAGCGGGGCCGCACACTCCGCGAGGTTCGTCTGCAAGGCCGGCCAGTAGTTCATCTCGAGATTGACGTTCAGGGTGTAGCCGCTGTTCCACGGCGGGTCGAGTTCCTCGTTCCAGATCCCCTGGAGGTTCGCTGGCTCGGTCCCTGGTCGGGAACTCGCGATGAGGAGATACCGGCCGAACTGCGCGTACAGCGCCGTAAGGTGCGGGTCTGCCTCGCCCGCAGTGACTCGATCGAGGCGCTCGTCGGTCGGCCGGTCGACGGGGTCGCCCAGATCCAGTTCCACGCGATCGAAGAGCGTGCGGTGGTCGGTGACGTGGGCCTCCCGCAGGTCGTCGTAGGGCCGGTCCGCCAGCGCGTCCAAAACCGATTGACACGCCGCACCCGGGTCGTCCGTTTCGTGGCTCGTGAACCCGGTCAGCACAATCGTCACCGCGTCTGCTTTCTCGACCGCGAGACCGACGCTCGACCCGTCCGGCGCGTCTGCGCCGGCCACCCGCTTGAAGTCCCCGCCGTGTGCGGTCACGCTGGCGCGAGCCTCGAAGGCCATCCCCTGGCCGCCAGCGCCCCGATCGTCGTCCGGCTCGTCGACGACGCGTCCCCGGAGTTGAAGCGTCCCGTCGCGAACGGCGTCGACGGCGTCGCGCTCCCGGTCGAGCCCGACCGCCGCGGTCACGCTTTCCGGGCCGTCGGTCGCGAGCCGGATCACGATCGCATCGTCCGGGGCCGAGGCGAAGTACTCGCGGACGTAGGTGGTCGTCTCGTGGTGGTAGCGGACACGCGTCACGCCGGCCGAGAGGTCGAGTTCGCGCCGGTAGTCAGTGACAGCGTCGTGGCCAACGTCGATAAAGAGGTCGCCGAACGTCTGGTACGGGCGCAGGCGGATGGGGTCACCCATCAACGTCTCGTCGGCGAGTGACTGTGCGCGCTCGACTTCGCCGTCGAAGATGAGACGCCGGACTTCCTCGACGTGTTCGCGGGCCTCGGGATTGGTTCGATCCTCGTGACCGCCCGCCCACAGCGTGTCGGCGTTGAACTGCACCCGATCCGTGCCCGGGCAGCCAAAGGTCATCGCACCGAGGCGGCCGTTCCCGATCGGCAGCGCCTCGAGCCACGCCGACGCGGGCTCGTCGTACCACGTCGTTGTCCGCGGATCGAAGTCGAGAGACATGGTTCGCCAAGTGTGAGAGCTCACTTAAAACCGGAGGGAGCGAGGACACCGACAGGACTAATATTTTCCTTCGAGATTGCCCGGTCATGCAGTACGACAATCCCGTCATCCCGGGCTTTCACCCCGACCCGACGATCTGCCGGGTCGGAGACACGTTCTACCTCGCGACGAGTTCCTTCGAGTACTTCCCCGGCGTGCCGCTGTACCGCAGTGAGAACCTCGTCGACTGGGAGCCGATCGGTCACGCACTCACCCGCGACGACCAGTTGCCCCTGGAGGGAGCCCGCTCCTCGATGGGAATTTTCGCACCGACGCTGCGCCACCACGACGGCACCTTCTATATGGTGACCACGAATGTCACCAACGGGGGCCACTTCTTCGTCACCGCAGACGATCCGGCCGGTGAGTGGTCAGACCCGACGTGGGTCGACGCGCCGGGCATCGACCCGGACCTCTTCTTCGAAGGCGACACCTGCTATTTCACGTACCACGCCGACGACCCCGACGCGCCCATCAAGCAGGCCGAACTCGACCTGGCGACCGGTGAGCTGGGCGACCCATACCCCGTCTGGGAGGGGTTCCGCGATCCCTACGCCGAAGCGCCCCACGTCATCGAGCGCGACGGCACCTACTACCTGCTCGTCGCCGAAGGCGGAACCCACGCCGGCCACATGGTCGTTGCAGCCCGCGCCGATGACCCGGCCGGCCCCTACGAAGGCTGTCCCGACAACCCCGTGCTCACCCACTGGGGTCGCCCGCGGGACGAAATCAGAGCCACCGGCCACGCCGACCTCACCGTCGACACTGAGGGCCAGTGGTGGCTCGTCTTCCTGGGCATCCGCCAGCACAGCATGTGGCCGCGGTTTCACCACCTCGGCCGCGAGACGTTCCTCGCGCCGGTCTCCTGGGAGGACGGCTGGCCGGTCGTCAACGACGGCGAACCGGTCACCACCGAGATGGAAGCTCCGCTTCCGGGCGAACCCCAAGGCGAGGCAACGTCCGTCGATCGCACCGAGACGACCTTCGCGGACGGCCTCGGCGTGGAGTGGGAGTTCCGCCGCAACCCCGACCGCGAGCGCTATGAAACTGGGCCGGACGGACTAACCCTCCACGGTGGTCCCGAAACCCTGGACGAAACCGGGGCCACGTTCGTCGGTCGCCGACAGACGGCCTTCGACTGCCGCGCCGAGGCGACGCTCGCCTCCGATCCCGACGAGGGAGAGGAGGCCGGCCTCGCCCTCGTCATGAACGAGGATCACCACTACCAGGTCGGCGTGACGCGGCGCGACGGCCGCCGGGAAGCCGTCGTGCGCCTCCGCATCGGCGACGCGACGGAGGTGGTCGGCCGCGCGCCGGTCGGGTCGACGACCGACCTCGCCGTCGACGCCGACACGCAAACGTATCGCTTCCTCGTGGACGGCGAAGAGGTGGCGACCGCGTCGACGCGCTACCTCGCGACCGAAGTCGCGGACGGGTTCACCGGCGTCATGATCGGACCGTACGCGACTGGACGCGGCCGGACGTGCGAGTCGACGGCGGTGGTAGAGCGGTTCGTCTACGAATCCTGATCACGAGCGGAACGACCGCTTTGGTCGGTGCCGAATGCCGTCTGCCGATCTGATGAGAACTACTTTTGCAGTGGACAAAGAGCGTACGCAGCATGAACCTCCCCGCGGAGTGGACGCACGGAACCGTCTCGGCGAACGGAATCGACCTGCAATACTATCGAGTGGGGGACGGCCCGACGATCGTCCTCGTTCACGGGTTCGGTGACACCGGCAGACGTTGGGTCCCGCTCGCCGAAGAGCTCGCCGAGGACTACGACGTGGTAACGTACGACGCACGGGGCCACGGGCGCTCGGACGCACCGGAGACTGGATACAGTATCTCGGATCGGGTTGCCGACTTGCGTGGACTGATTGATGAACTGGACATCGAGCAGCCGATCCTCCTCGGTCATTCGATCGGTGGAGGAACGGTCGGATGGCTGGCCACAAATCATCCCGAGCTTCCCCGGGGAGTGATCCTCGTCGATCCGGACTGTGTCCACGACCTGCCGGACAGAGATCCTGACGAATATTTCGAAGAATCACGACAGCGGTTACGGAACGGTCACGAACAGACCGTCGAAGAAATCGTCGAGGAACAGTATCCGGAGATGGACTCGGCCCATGCCCGTCGTCTCGCCACCGGTCATCTGGAAAGTAGTCTCGAAATCGCCGAACTCGCACGTGAGGGATACCCAGCTCCGCTCGTCGAGAAACTCCCGGAGATTTCCTGCCAAACGTTGCTATTGCGGTCCGACAGGGACGTCGAGGGACGGGTGGCTGACCTCGACGCCGCCGAAAGACTCCAATCCGGTCGATTGGTCCACGTCCCGGAGGCAGGCCACTACGTGATCCGTGACAGATTCGACGCCGCACTCACAGAGATCCGGACGTTCCTCCGACGGGTCGATCCATAGCGGCCTCGTGGCATCGAATATCGAATCGACCGGGGGAACACGGACAGAAAGCGATCAGACGAACCGGAAGGTTTCGAGGTTCTTCGGCGCGAACGTCCGCATGTTGTACTCGTGATAGAGCGCCGATGAGAGGTCCTGGACCGAGGATTCGTCGCCGTGGACACAGAGCACTTTCTCCGGGCGGGGGTTCATCGTCTTCACGAAGTTCTCCAGTCCCTGCCGGTCGGCGTGGCCCGAGAACCCGTCGACAGTTTCGACGTTCATCTCCAGGGAGAGCGTGTTGCCCCGGCCGCGACCGTTGTTCCCGATCGGGATCTCGTCCCAGCCGTTCTGGATCCGACGGCCGAGCGTCCCCTGGGCCTGATAGCCCACGAAGATGAGCGTCGAGTCCGGATCGGGGCCGAAGTGTTCGAGCCAGGACATGATCGGCCCGCCGGTGACCATCCCGGACGTCGAGAGGACGATCGCCGGTTCGCCGTCAGTGACCTCCTGGCGCTCTTCCTCGCCGCCGTCGATGTGGTTGAACTGGTCGGCGAGGAAGGGGTTCTCGTCCTCGTGGAAGATCCGATCCCGGAGATCGTCACGGAGGTACTCGGGATAGGTGGTGTGGATGGCCGTCGCCTCCCACATCATCCCGTCCAGGTGGACGGGCATCTCCGGAATGTCCCCCTCACGCATCGCCTCCTCTAAGACGAGCATGAGTTCCTGAGATCGCCCGACAGCGAAGGCAGGAATTAGGACCGATCCGCCGCGGTCGTAGGTCTCGTTGATGACTTCCTTGAGCCGTCGTTCGGAGTCCGCCTGATCGGTCTGGTAGTCGTTGCGACCGCCGTAGGTCGACTCCAGGACGAGCGTCTCGACCCGGGGGAACTCGTTGACCGCGCCGTTGAACAGCCGCGTGTCGTCGTAGTGGATGTCTCCCGAAAAGGCAACGTTGTACAGCCCGTCGCCGATGTGGAAGTGCGAGATCGCCGAGCCGAGGATGTGCCCGGCATTGTGCATCGTGAGCTTGATGTCCGGCGAGATGTCCGTCACGTCGCCGTACTCGATCGGGATGGTGTGTTTGATCGCCTCCCGGACCATCTCGGAGTCGTAGGGCGGACTCCGTCCCTCCTTGGCCGCGACGTCGAGGTAGTCGAGCGTGAGCAGGCCCATCAGGTCCCGCGTCGGTTCGGTCGTGTAGATCGGGCCGTCGTAGCCGTACTTGAACAGCAGCGGAATGAGCGCGGAGTGATCGAGGTGAGCGTGGGTGAGGACGACGGCGTCGATCGAACTCGCCCCGACGCCGAGCGCCTCGGGAACCTGAAGGTAAGGGTACTCGCCTTCCGCGCCCGGTTTGTCACCGGCGTCGATGAGGACGCGGGTTTCGGGCGTCGAGAGGATGAACGACGCGCGCCCGACTTCCCGACAGCACCCAAGCGTCGTGATTCGAACCCACTCGTCGTCGGACATCTCCTCGCGGTGGATCTGTCGACCGACGCGTTCTAAGATGTCCCGGCGATCGTCGCGTTCCTGTTTGAGGAAGTTCCGGACGTTGCTGACCGTCGAGGACTCGATCGGCGGCGTCCGGACGACCTCGGGCGTCCACCCGACCCGCTGGGTGATCTCCCGAAGCGTCGAGCCGTGCCGGCCGATCACCATCCCCGGCTTCTCGGCCTCGATGACGACCTCACCAGTGTCCTCGTGAAAGTCAAGATCGGTGACGCTGGCCTCCTCGGGGATGACCGAGAGGACCTCGTCGCGTGCCTCCCGGGGTGGCGAGAGCACGTCGGTGTCCGGCCGGACGGTGATCCGCTTGCGGAGTTTCGACGCGAGCCGACGCACGAGGTCGCCGTTCTCCGCGAACGACTTGGGATCGCGCGTGTAGATGACCAGTTCCGGTCCCTCGTACGTGACGTCCGTGATCGAGATGTCGCTCGGTACTTCGCTAACAATCGTCTCTTTCGTGTCCGCGAGTTGCTGATCTACGTTACTCATAGCTGCGAGACGCCCCCGTCGTCTCCCGGACGGCCGCCACACCCGCGCCAGACTGGGACGCGGAAGGCGACGGCCGACGGCAACGACGACGACTGATTAGTAATGTCATGGTACGACAGTGATGCATCCGCATCGGTCCGGTCCCGTAGTACTAGCGGAGGGAACTCGGAAAACCGATATCCGTACCTGTTTATTCCCCTCGGTTAATAAAAACCTTCGGAAACGTTGAGGGTCTCGTCCCCCGAAACACGACCATGCACGTGACGCCAGCCAGCGTCGAGTCCGAACGGACGTGGGTAGCAGACAGAGTGACGGTCGTGGTTCCGTTGATCAATCGCCTCCGGGAAGATCTGGGGGATGCCTTCGAGACAGACGTCGATCCGATCACTGACCAGCAGTATCGCAACGCCGTCACGGCAGTGTTCGCCGACGGCGACCGGGCGGTCAACGTCGCCGCGCTGGTCGGCCTCCTTCGCGAACTCGACGTCGAGGGTGACTATCCGGGGTTCATCGTCGACGAACTGCTTGGCCGTGAACTCGCTGCCACGATCGCGGGAGAGCAACCACGTGCAACGCTCGCCGAAGCGACCTTTCACTACGCCGATATCCGGACTCACGGCAGTGACGAGGACAACGCTGGACTCGACGACCTCGACGCCGCGCTTGCGGCCGGATTCCAGACTCGCCTGCCCGGCTGGGACTGGACCGCGACGGAGAGCCCGTTCGGTATCGATCCCGAGTAACGGGCGGTGACCGAGACGAGCTCCGATTCCGACGTGGACCCGACGCGCTCTTGAGGATCGATGCTGAACTGTTGGATATGCGCGTCGAGCAGCTCGGAGACGGGGAGGCCGACCTGGCGATCGTGGCGGCGATTCACGGCGACGAACCCGGTGGCGTCGAGGCGATCGATCGACTACGTTCGAACGGTGCGAACGTCGAGCGACCGGTCAAACTGATCGTCGCGAACGAGAAGGCCTTAGATGCCGGCGAGCGCTATCTCGACGCGGACCTCAATCGGGCCTTCGACGAGGACGTTCCGGAGGACGCTCACGAACGCGAGCTCGCACGGGAACTCGCCGACGCAGTCCAGGGGTGTACGGTGCTCTCGCTGCACTCGACGCAGTCCTCGGCCAGACCCTTTGCGATCAGTCCTGGACTCGACGACTCGACGCGGGCGATCGTCCCACAACTGTCGGTCGCGGCGCTGGTGCGGACGGGCCACGACGTCGAGGGGCGGCTGTTCGCGACCGACGCGACCATCATCGAGGTCGAGACCGGCTACCAGCGATCGGTCGAAGCCGCCGAGAACGCCTACCGGATCGCCCTGGAGTTCCTGACGGCGACCGGCGCGCTGCCGGGATACACCGTCTCGACGGATCTCTCGGTCTACGACCTGGGTGAACCCGTCGAGAAGCCACCGGCCGACGAGTACGAGGTCTTCGCCGAGAACTTCACCCACGTCGACGCCGGCGAGACCTACGCGGCCGCCGACGGCGAAGGCCTCACCGCCGACGAGGGATTCTACCCGGTCCTCTTCTCGGCCTACGGCTACGAGCACATCTTCGGCTACACTGGATCGTTTGCGGGGACGCTGCAGACGACCGAAGACGGAACCGCGACGCTGACAGCCGATTGAGCGACGAGCCACAGTCCCGCTGGCGTCCCGGTCCGAACACGGCGGGTTTATGCCGTCGCTCACGCACGTAGAGATATGAGCGGCGAGCAGGAACTCGGCATCACCGAGAGCAAAGCGCACGCGACCGGCGAGTGGTACGCCGAACTGGTCCAGAAGGCCGGCCTGGCAGACTACGCCCCCATGGGCGGGTTCATCGTGACCCGGCCCCGCGGGTATGCCATCTGGGAACGCCTCAAGAACTATCTCGACGGTTGGTTCAAGGAGACAGGCGTCCAGAACGCCTATTTCCCGATGTTCATCCCCGAATCGTACCTCGAAAAGGAGAAAGACATCGTCGAGGGGTTCGACCCGGAGGTCGCGTGGGTTACCAAGGGTGGCTACGACGAACTCGAAGAGCCACTCGCGGTCCGCCCCACCAGCGAGAGCATCATCACGCCCTTCCTCGCGCAGTGGACCCGCTCCCATCGGGACCTCCCGATCCGGGTCAACCAGTGGTGTAGCGTCGTCCGGTGGGAAGCAACGGAGACCAAGCCGTTCTTCCGAACCAAGGAATTCCTCTGGCAGGAGGGTCATACCGCCCACCACAACGAAGCGGACGCGATCGAGGAGATGGAGACCCGCCTCAGCCAGTACAAGCGTCTCTACGAGGACGTCCTCGCGATGCCCGTCCTGACCGGCCGCAAGCCCGAGCACGACAAGTTCCCCGGTGCCCACACCACGACGTCCGTCGAGGCGCTGATGCCCGACGGCAAGTCCGTCCAGGGCGGGACGTCCCACTACCTCGGGACGTCCTTCGCCGAGGCCTACGACGTGACCTACGTCGACGAGGACGAGGAGGAGAAAACGGCCCACACGACCTCCTGGGGACTGTCCTGGCGTGCACTGGGCGCGCTATTCATGACCCACAGCGACGACCAGGGACTCGTCCTGCCGCCCACGCTCGCCGGGACCCAGGTCGTCATCGTGCCGATCTGGGACGAGGACAGCATGGACGACGTCCTCGAGTATGCCGAAGCGGTCGAGGCGGACCTCCAGGATGCGGGCGTCCGGGTCGAACTCGACGACCGCGACCACCGCAATCCAGGGTTCAAATACAACGAACACGAGCTCAATGGCGTCCCGCTCCGGATCGAGATCGGCTCCTACGAGGTCGAAGACGAGGAAGTCACGCTCGTCCACCGCCCCGACGGCGAGGAAGTCACCGTCGAGCGCGACGACGTCGCCGAGACCGTCGAGGACCATCTGGACACGATCTTCGCGAAACTGTACGCCAGCGCCGAGGAAACCCTGGAAGGGGAGATCCGCGAGGCCGAATCGCGCGAGGAGATCCTCGGCACCATCGGCCAGCACGGCGGCTACGTCAAGTGTGGCTGGTGTGGCGACGAGGACTGCGAGGAACCGATCAAGGACGCCATCGCCGCCGAGATCGTGATGGTCCCGAAGGATCGCGACGAGGAGCCGATCCACGACGAGTGCGCCATCTGCGGGGAAGAGGCCGAAGAGACAGCGTACTTCGCCAAAACGTATTGAGCGTCCCGCGCGAGCAGCGCGAGCGCCGTTTCGGCGCGACGAACGGCGTGAGTTGCGGGAGCATTCATCGACGTTTTGGGACGAGCGGTTCCGATCCGTCTGGAACCGTCCGTTCAGCGAGCTTTCCAAACGAACGATATCGCCGTCGAACCCGTCTATCGCTCACGGCGTTCCTCGTTGATGGCGACGAAGCGTTCGATCTCTCCAGCGACAGTTTCGATCGGGGTGATCGTCTGCTCGACGACGTACTGCTCGCCATCCCTCCGCTGATTGATGATTTTACTCTTCCAGACGTCACCGGCACAGATCGTCTCCCAGAGGTTCTCGTAGAACGCCTGGTCGTGTTCGCCGGACTTCAGGATTCGGGGATTCCGTCCGAGCGCCTCCTCGGCACTGTAGCCTGTCTGGGCCTCGAACGCCGGGTTCACATATTCGATCGTTCCGTCGGGATCCGTCCAGTAGATCGCGTGGCTGGCCGCCTCGACGGCCTCCCGAAACGTCTGGTGTTCCCGTTCGCGTTCCTTGCGTTCGGTGATCTCGCGGGCAGTCGCGACGTGATACTCCCTGTCGAGAGAGACGTGTCTGATCGTGATTTCGACCGGAAACGTCGACCCGTCGGCACGCTCGTGGACACTTTCGATACAGTTCGACCCCTGATCGCGGATGTTCGCAGCGAACTCATCCCACATGTCGTGATCGAATTCACGGTCGAAGTCCGGGATGGACATCGACAACAGATCCTCCCGATCGTAGCCGAGTTGGCGACACGCGGCTTCGTTGACATCGTGTAACTCACTCGTAAACGAATCGACGACGTAGATCGCGTCGGATGCGTTGTCGACGAGCGTCCGAAACAGTTCGAGGTCCCGTTCGCGTTCCTTGCGCTCGGTGATGTTCTGGACGACGCCGATGGCGTCCACCGGATTTCCCCCCGCATCGAACTCGATCTCAGCCCGTTCCAGAACCCATCGTGTCTCCCCGTCCTCGGTCACGATCCGATGTTCTATCTCGTATTCGTCACCGTCGAGAGCGTCACTCCAGGCTTCGTCGACGGTGGTTCTGTCCGCCGGATGAACGTAGGACAAGAACTGTTCGTAGTCGATCAGTTCCGCGTTGTGGGTGATCCCGAAAATGTCGTAGATCTCGTCCGACCACCAGATCTCGTCACGCTGGACATCCATGTACCAGCTCCCGAGTTCCGCGACCATCTGGGCCTGTCGCATGTGGGACTCGCTCTCCTCGAGGTCGCGCCGGACACGTGAGCGTTCGACGGCGTTCAGGATCCGGTTTGCGAGCAACTCGTATTGTTCCGTCGAGCCCTCTTTCTGGAGATAATCCGTGACCCCTGCCGAGATCGCGTCGCTGGCGATCGCTTCACTGCCTTTCCCGGTGAACAGGATAAACGGGAGATCAGGGTGGCGCTCGCGAACGGTTTCGAGGAATTCGAGGCCGTTCATACCGGGCATATCGTAGTCCGAAACGATACAATCGACAGTGTCCGAAGAGAGGCGTTCGAGGGCGTCGATGGCAGTGAGTTCGGTAGAGATCTCGAGACAGTCCTCCTCACGTTCGAGCATGGTTTCGACCAAGTCAAGGAGATCTGGGTCGTCATCGACGTACAGAACCTGCGTGGAATCCCTCGATTCACGAACCATATGCGGAACAATACGCAAACTAAAGAAAAGGTTTGTGGATAGTTACCAACCCTGAAAACGGGTTGGCTGTCAGCTCGATTGCCCACGGTCACACGCACGGCGGCGATGAACACCGGCGAGGTCGTGACGTCCAGGACGGGAGAACAGCTAGAACAGACGCTCGATCGCCTCGGTCAGCACCTCACTCGCCCGCCGAACGTCCCGCCGATCGACGTACTCACGGGGCGAGTGCGCAACCGGCCCCTCGTCGTCGCTTAACACGCCGGGACCGAAGACGACCGTCGGCGCGCTCGCGGCGAACTGGGCGGCCTCCGTCGCCGCGCCGAACGGCCTAACGTCACCGCCACTCACTTCCTGCAAAACCTCGACGATCCGCGCGTCGGGGTCCGTCTCGAACGCTTCCGGGAACGGCGTGTCGGGACGGACGAGGGAGACGTCGACCTCGATTTCCTCCGGAACCGACTCCTGAAGGTGAGTCTGCAACGACGCCGGAAATGCCTCACTCCGCTCGGGTGGGACGCTCCGGCGGTCGAAGGTGATCGTCACCTCGGCCGGGATCTGGTTCGGGGCCTCGCCGCCCTCGACCATCGTCGGCGTCAGCGTCGGCGATCCCAGGGTGTCGTGCTCGCCGGGGCCATGGTCGTCGTCGTAGCGGTCCATCGCCTCGATGGTCGGCCCCACCGCTCGCATCGCGTTGACACCGTCGCTCGGATCGCTGGCGTGGGCGCTCTCGCCGCGGAGCGTGATCCGCCCCTCGAACTGGCCACGGGCGGCGTAACAGACGTCCAGGCCCGTCGGCTCGCCGACGACGGCGGCGTCGAACGCGTCCAGCGTCTCGGCGAGGTGGGCCGCGCCGGTCTGGGTCGTCTCCTCGTCGGGCGTAATCGCCAGCGTCACGCGCCCGTCGCCGGGAGCAGCCCGAAGGAACGCCCCGACCATCGCAGCCAGCGACCCTTTCGCGTCGCAGGCACCCCGCCCCCGGATGACATCGCCGTCACGTTCGTAGGGAACGTGGGGCGGCACCGTATCGAGATGAGTGTTGAGCAGGAGATGCGAGCCGTCGTCAGGGTTTTCGCCAACGCCTCGTCGCGCGACGACGTTCCCACCTTCGTCGACGCGAGCGTTCACACCCGCATCTTCGAGCGTCTCGACGAGCAGGGATCGCATCGCGGCGACCGACTCGTGGGAGGGCGTCCGGACAGCTGCCTCGTGAAAGTCACGCACGTCGAATGCCATCACTCGTGCTCCGGATCGGTTGCGCCGTCTGGCTTGTCCTCGACACGCGTGACGTCGGCCATCGTCTCCCGGCGACGGACGACGCGTGCGCCGTCGCCATCGATCGCGACCTCGGCGGGGCGGGGCTGGGAGTGGAAGTGATTGGCGAGTTCGTAGCCGTAGGCTCCGGCGTTCCCGATCGCGAGGACGTCGTCACGTTCGGGCCGGGCGATCGGTCGATCGGTGGCGAAGACGTCCGCGCTGGTGCAGCAGGGGCCGCCGACCGAGACCGCCTTCGGATCCCGATCAGGTGCGGAGACGCTCCGGATCGGATGGTAGGCGTCGAACATCGCCGGCCGAATGAGCGTCGACAGCGAGGCGTCGACGCCGACGACGGTCGCCGCTTGCGTTTCCTTGATCGTGTTGACCGTCGTGAGGATCACCTCGGCGTCGGCGACGACGTAGCGGCCGGGTTCGAACTTCAGCGTCGCGTCGAGGTCGCCCACCGCCTCGCGGACCGTCTCGGCGACAGCCTCGATGTCGAGGGGTGGTTCGTCCTCGCGGTAGGGGACGCCGAACCCGCCGCCGAAGTCGACGAACTCCAGGTCGTCGTCACCGACGTCCCGTGCGAGATCGGCGACCGTCCCCAGCGCACGGGCGTGCTCGTCGACTTCGTCCGTCAAGACGCCGCTGCCGACGTGGGCATGAATCCCGACCAGCTCGAAACGGTCCCGGAGATCGTCGGCGAGATCGGGGACGCGCTCGGCGGGAATCCCGAACTTGGCGTCCTTCCCTGTGGCGACTTTCTCGTGGTGACCGGTCCCGATCCCGGGGTTGACCCGAATCGCGACGCGGCCATCGTACCCCCGCGATGCCAGGCGGTCGAACGTGTCCTCTGCGCCACCGGTGATCGTCAGGCCGGGGTTGTCGACGGCGAGGTCCACGGCGTAATCGAGATCGGCGTCGGGCGGATTGACGGCCGTGTACTGGAGGGTGTTCGGATCTGCGCCCGCTTCGATCGCCCGCTTTAGTTCCCCGCGGGCGGCACACTCGATGTCAGCGCCGGCCTCGAGTAGCGTCGAGAGGACCGCCCGGCCGGTGTGAGCCTTCGCGGCGTACATCACGTCGGCGTCGGGAAAGGCGGCGTCGAACCGGCGGTAATTTTCGGCGACTCGATCGGGGTCGAGGACGTACAGCGGCGTGCCGTATTCGGCAGCGAGATCGAGCAATCGCTCGTGATTCCAGTCGGCGAGCCGGCGAACCGGCGGCGAGTGACTCATTGAGGGACAGACGGGTTCGGCGGCTAACAAGCGTTCCGTTTCCTGAAGCGCCACGAGACCGAACCCGACGGCGACAACCTACTCCTCGCCGACGAACACCGTCCCCAGACGGTTTCCGCAGTCCGGACAGCAAAACGTCTGCCACTTCTCGGGATCGAGGCCACCCATCGTCTCCGTGCGGATCACGTCCTCGCGGGCGACCGGTTGCTCGCAGGTATCACAGTAGAACGCCTCGTCGTCGGGCATGAGCCGACGTTCACGTCCGGTCGCAAAAAGCCCGCCGCTCCGGATTCGGCCGCCGAACGGTTGCCGTCTCAGGCGTCGAGGACGAGCCGACGGAGCAGGTCGCCGTACGCGGGCCGGGTGACCAGCACGCCGATCAACACGCCGACGATCGTGATGATCGCGAACCCACTCAGGTCCCCAAGCGAGAGTACGGTCAGGGGAGCCATCGCGATGATCGTGGTCGCCGCGGCCGCACCGATGACCCAGAACGCCTTGCGGAAGCGGTTCTGGAACACCCGGTCGGTAGTGATTTCCTCGCGTTGGAGGATCTCGTCGGCGATGATGATGAGGTCGTCAGCCCCCGTCCCGATGACCGCGATGAACCCCGCGATGTGTGAGAGGTTCAGCGGATACTGGACGAGCGCGACGAACCCGAGGAGGATGAACACCTCCGACATCGCCGTGACGATCATCGGCAACGCGACCCGGGCGTCACGATACCGGAAGTAGATCATGCCACTGACTGCGAAGACGGCCAAGATTCCCGTGATCAGCGAATCCGTCCGGAACTGCTCACCCATCGAGGGTTCGAGGCTCTGACTTCGCGCGTTCTCGAAGTCCAGCGGCGCGGGCAGCCGGCCGGCCCGGAGGCTGATCTCGAGTTCGTTGGCTTCGGACATGTTCCCGGTTATCATCTGATACCCCGGATCGTTGGCGAAGGAACCTGACGCAAAGGAACTGGCGAGGTTCCGTTGAACGCCACCGGCGAAGACGATGTTGTCGTTCAGCGTGGCGACCAGACAATAATCATCGATATCGGAGACGTTCGTGACGTCAGTCCGACTGACCCGACACTCGCGTTCCTGGCCGAACCCGTACTCGACCATGTCCTGCTGGAACCGCTCGGCGACCGAATCACGGACCGTGACTGGGACGACCGAATTCCCGTCAGAGTTCTGCTGTGCGGTGCTGATGCGTTGGAAGTCGTCCTGGCCCAAAACCTGATCGTACGTCCACGACCCGTTGGCGTCCGGATGAACGGCGTAGACGCGAACGACGCCACGTTCGTCGAGCAGCGCCTGCAGTTCCTCCTGGTCGCGATCCGGAGCCGTGATCGAGATGAACGTCGGCCCCTCGATCGACTGGATCGTCGAGACGCTGCCGCCACTGAGCGCCGACTGGCTGATCTTGTCCCGGATGACCTGAACCATCTGCTGGCGGGTCGCTGCAGTCACTCCGTCACGCACCGTGTCGGGCTGGTATCCCACTTCGAGGAGTGCACTCCGAAGTTGATCCTGTGTGACGTTTCGCGTGAACACTTCGACGGTCTCCGACGCCGCGGAGACCCTGACGTCGATCGGATCGAGCGAGAGAGCGTCGGAAACGTCCTGTGCGAGCGCGTTCTGGTCGTCCGCACTCACGTTTACGCCCTCCGCCGTGATGCCGACGGCCGGTGCCTGGAGGCTGGTCCCGCCGTCGAGTTGAATCCCGTACTGGAGGTTGGTGAGCCCGCCGTCATCAGCCCCGCCCGTGACAGGCGCAAACAGGGCGATCCCGCTCCCGACGACGAACACGACGAGCAGCACGATCCGCCAGTTCTCACGGACGTTCATCGGTTCACCCCGTGGAATCGATACCAGCGAAGCAGGCTCAGATTGAGCATGTAAGTATTCATCAGATCGACGCTCAGTCCCAGTACCAGCACCAATCCGATCTGTGCCATGATCTGGATGTTGAAGAACGTCGCCATGATCGCCATGACGGCCATCGCGACGATGGAGGTCAGCGTCATCGTCACACCGGTCTGCATCGCGGCGTAGGTACTCTCGTAGAACTCCCCGCGACGACGGAGGATATGATTGTTCAAGAGGATGTCAGAGTCGACGCTGTACCCGATCAGCATGAGGAGACCGGCGACCGTCCCGAGCGAGAGTTTGACGCCGAGCAGACTCAACACCGCGAGTGGGATCATCAGGTCCGAAAACGCCGAGATGATGATCGCAACGCTCGGAACGAACGTCCTGAAGAGAGCGAACGCCAGGATGCTCATCCCGAGGAAGGCGATCACGATCCCGATGACGGCGATCCGCATGCTGTCGGCCCCGAACGACGGCGGGGTCGATCCGCTCCCCAGAACAGACATCCCGGCGTCACTCGCCTGTTCACGGAGCGAATCGATGTTTGAGCTGTCGAACGTGACAACGTACTGGTTCTGTCGGTCGGTACCCTGAACAGACACCGGATCGGTCGAAAACGCCCCCGGAATATCCGCCGCTGCCATGTCCGTCTGGACGGTCATCTCCGAACCGCCGGTGAAATCAATACCGAGTGCAGCTGGCGTTCCAGTCAACGCCCACGATCCGATCAAAACCGCGAGTGCGAGCGCCAGCACCGTCAGCGGCACGATTGCGAGCTGACGGTTGGAATACTTCGTATAATCGACTTCCGGTACCTCGAACTCGACCATGACCATGCGTGTGGCACGGCCCTGAATAAGCCTTCCTAAAGCGTCTTTGCGTCGACTGGCCCACTCGATGCTCCGGGGACGTCAGTCAGCTGGGACACCCGGTCGACCGGTGACGACGGCCTTTTAGGGCTGGTTCCCGTTCCCTAGTGGCGGCATGAACGACCTTCCGACGGGACGATCCTACGGGGACGTGTTGCTCGTCCCACAGCGCTCGCCGGTCGACAGCCGTGACGACGTGGATCTGTCGACGCAACTCACACCCGACATCACACTCGAGCGCCCGCTCCTGAGCGCGCCGATGGACACCGTCACCGAACGCGAGACGGCCATCGCCCTCTCTTCGGCCGGTGGGTTCGGGACGATCCACCGGTTCCTCGCGGTCGACGAGCAGGTGGCCGAGGTGCGTGCAGTCGCCGAGGCTGGCGAGCGCGTCGGCGCGGCCGTCGGGATCGCCGACGGCTACCTGGCGCGAACCGAGCGCACCCTCGAAGCCGGGGCCGACGCGATCGTGGTCGACGTCGCCCACGCCCACCTCGAACGCGCGCTCGAGGCAGTCGAGACGCTCGTCGACGAGTACGATCCGGCGAACCTCGTCGTCGGAAACGTCGCGACGTCCGAGGGCGTCCGGGACCTCTATGCCGCGGGTGCGGACACCGTCAAGGTCGGCATCGGCCCCGGCTCACACTGTACGACCCGTCGCGTCGCCGGCGCTGGCGTCCCGCAGTTGACGGCGGTCGATCAGTGTGCAGACGCGGGGGCGGACCTCGGCGTCCCGATCATCGCCGACGGCGGCATCCAGAGTTCCGGTGACGCGGTCAAAGCACTGATGGCCGGCGCGGACACGGTCATGCTCGGGCGACTGTTCGCCGGAACGGCCCAAGCACCGGGCGACGTCGTCGAAGTCGACGGCGACCGCTACAAGCGCTCACGCGGAATGGCGACGACCGCGGCAAACGAGGACCGGACGGACAAGGACGGTGCGGGTGCGGACGCCGACGAAGGCGTCGAAGGGTTAACGCCGTACAGCGGGGATCTCGTCGACGTGGTCGACCGGTTCGCCGCCGGGCTCCGGTCCGGACTGAGTTACTGTGGCGGCCACACGATCCCAGCGGCACGCGAACGCGCCGAGTTCATGGAGGTCGCAGCCAGCGCACGCGAACGCGAGGGGGCTCACTTCGATCACGACTGGGAGAGCGTGATCGGCGACGGCGGCGACTGACGGGCAAAATCAAAGCGCACCACAGTGGGGAGACTACGGCAGATAGCGCACACTGGCGACGCCTGCGTCCGACCGGATCTCGACGCGATCGACCCCGAGGCGGGCCGCCCGGCGCAGCGTCTCGTCGTCGTCGATGACGTCCGCGACTGCCTGTTCGGTCCGTTCGTCCGGAACCGTGAGGACGTGTACCTCGCCTTCGCCAGCACGCTCCCGGCGCGTGACGTCACCGACAGGTTGTTGGGTGGCGATGTCTCGGGCCTGTTTGGTCGGGATCTCCGGACTCCGTTCTATCGGGATCGTGCGTCGATCGTGGACGGCGACGACTTCCCAGGTGACTTCCATCGGCGGCTCGGCGCGAACGGTCGCTTCGACTACGTCACCACTCTCGAAGTCCGGGTGGGCCGAAAGCGTGTGGACGTGCGCGTCGGCGACGTCGGTCAGGACCGCCGACTCGCCGTCGACGTGGGTAACCACGAACGTCCCCGTCTTCTCGCTCATACGCGAATGCAGAACGTCGACCCTCTTTGTTTCACCGGTAGCGGTGGTGGGCAAGCACCATGATCGCCGCCGCGAGTGCCGGCACGACGGGGGCGGCCGGTTCAGGGATCGCGTACAGGAGTTCGACGAGCGGGGCGAACACCCCGTCCGCGGCGGGTCGCGTGATCGTCTCGCCGTCGAGGACGAACGACGGCGGCATCGACGCCACGAGACCCAGATACAGCGAAAGGACGAACAGGAACCCGCTCGCCGCGAGAGCGCGGTCGTAGCGACGATCGCCCGCACCCCGGCGATGACGACGGGCGACGAGCAACGTCGGCGCGAGAAGTGGGCCGACGATGAACAGCGCGACGAGGACGTAGAACGCCCGGGCGCTCGTCAACAGCCCACCGGGCGTGCCGATGGTCGCGCCGATGAGCGAGATCACACCGAGCACGAAGACGACGGCGACCAGTGCGGCAACGAACCCACCCACGACGACGTACCACCGACAGAGTCGCGAGTCGGTCGTTCCGAAGGCGTAAGGAAACGCACCGAGCACCCCCTCGTAGGCGTCGTCGCTCGTGGTTTCGGACATGTTCTGGGGTTGTTCCGGGCGGCGAATAAGCGCCGTGGTTCGAGCCCCCAGTCAGGGACCCCCGGAAACGTAGCGCCTTTGAGGCTGGTGACCGTCTGTCCGGCCATGGAATCGACGTCAGCGGCGGACCAGCAACTTCGCGCCGTCGGTCTGGCGGCCGCGTGGGCGATCGTCGGGCTCTTCGGGAGTCAAGTGTTCGGCGTGCTGCTGTACAGCGCTGTCGTCCCGCTGTTCGGGACGCTGGCCCCGACGCTCGATTACGCCGTCCTCATGATCTGTTCCGGGATCGGGCTCGTCATCGTCGCCGGCGTGTACCTCCGAATCCACGACCTCGATCTCGGATACGTCGACGTCGCGTTCCCGTCGCTCCGCGATCTGGGATACACTGTCTTCGGCGTGGTCGTACTACTCGCCGGCATCGTCGCGATCAGTCTGCTGTTCTTCGAACTCGGCATTCAGGGCGCACAGCACAGCATCGTCGAGCAAGCCAGCGAGAACAACAATCCGGAACTCCTCCTCGCGCTGGTGCCGCTGTCGCTGGTCGTCGTCGGTCCGACCGAAGAACTCTTCTTCCGGAACATCGTCCAGAAGTCACTCTATGATCACTTCGACCGGCGACACGCCGTCGTCGTTGCGAGCGTCCTGTTTGCCCTCATCCACTTCCCGGCGTACTACACCTCGACGCTGCAGGCGGCCGCGAGTTCGGTGGCGGTCATCCTCGTCCTGTCGCTGGTCCTCGGGGAGTGGTACCGCCGGACCGACAACCTCGTCGTCCCGATTCTCGTCCACGGCATCTTCAACGCGATCCAGTTCTCGCTGGCGTACGTACAGGTCCGATACGAACTGGCCGAGGCGACGCTGACTGCGCTCGTCTGATCGGCGGTTTCGAAAAACAAGCAGTTTCCTGAGACGATCACCCGGAGTACCTGCCAGGGTCGGACGGTCGTCTGACGGGGGTTTTTACCACGACATCGACTACCATGATCTATGCCGACCCGGTTTTCGGTCGTCGTCGACGACGATCGGGCCCGCGACGTCGAACGGCTGGCCCGCGAGCACGACCTCACCGAGGAGGAAGTGCTTCGCCAGTTGCTCACACTCGGGCTCGAAACGCTCGAAGAGGACCGACCGGTCGGGGGTCAGCCTAGTCGCGACGTGACCGGAAGGACCGACGGTGACGCCTAGGCGCTTGACGGATTCTTTCGCGAGAGTGGACTGCCACAGATCGGACAGCGATCGTGATTCTCGTCGAACTCGCGGCCACAGCCCTGACACTGGAAGTGCCAGTCGCGCTGCTCCTCGATCCCGTCCTGATCGATCACTTCGACGTCGATCTCCAGTTTCTCTGCGACGTTCTGCATGGCGTAGTCGTCGGTGACCAGTCGGCCGTCGAGTTCGAAGGCGGCGGCGATCAACCGGATGTCGGTCGTCGAGAGTTCATCGAGGTCGCCGGTCTCGTCGGCTGCCCGGCGAATGCGTTCGACGGTCTCCCCGTCGGGGATGTGGAGGTGCATCCCCGATCCCTCGAGCGCGTCGAAGCGATAGGCGCTCTCGTCTTCGAGTTCCTCGCGAACGAGGGGGATCGTGGCGAGTTGCTCGTCAGTGTGATACTCGTTGATGAAGGCCGAGGCGTCGAGAACGTTCATTTCGCTACCTTAGCGTTCGATGATCATGTGGTCTTTGACAGCCTGTACGCGGCTCACGGGAACGTGAAGGCGGCCGTTATCGTCCCGCTGGAACGCGGTCTCACCGAGCGTCTCGTCGGGTTCGATGACGAGATCTTCGAGTCGGCCCGATTCGAGGTCCATCGTGATGTTGTACAGCATGCCAAGTTCGGCCCCGTCCGAGCCCATGACGTCTTTCCCGGAGAGGTTCTCGGCGAGTATTTCGGCCATAGAGACGTGTACCCGGTCCTCTTACATAAACGCCACGGGCTGTCGGACGCCCGGCAGACGCCCGAGGCCATCCGCGTGACCAAGCTTGAACGTGGCGACCCGGCTGTCTCTGTGAGGATGGAACGTGGCGACCCGGCTGTCTCTGTGAGGGAGCCGGGCGCTCACCTGGCGATCAAATATGAAGCCTTTTTTCTTCACAGATAGGACATCGGGAGGATGGACGTCAAGGGAGTGGACGGTGAACGCACGTGATCAGCGACGAGCGGCGCTACCAGTTCCTCTATCTGGTGTTGTACGCGGCAGCCAACGGGATCGCCGGCTACCGGAACGTCTTCTTCGAGGACATCGGCCTCTCGGAGTCACAGATGGGGGTGATCGGGGCCGTCCTGATCGGGGCGGGGATCGTGGCCCAGCCGCTGTGGGGGGTGCTCGCCGACGCCTACGGGCGGACGAAACTGGTGATGGCCGTCGGGGCGATCATCTCCATCCTCGGCGGGCTGCTGTTCCCGATCGGGACGGTGCTCGAATCGCCGTATCTGCTCATGCTGGTCGCCGCGGTCATCTACTCGGCGTTCCGGGCACCGATCATCCCGCTGGCGAACGCGATGGTCCTCTCGGCGGGGATCGACTTCGGGAACGTCCGGGCGTTCGGGAGTATCGCCTTCGGCATCGGCATCCTCGCGATGGGCCCGCTGGTCGGTGCGTTCGGCACGGTCTCGATCTTCGTCGTCTACGCACTCGGAATGACAGTGTTCGTCCTCTCGATCAGGGGCGTGCCACAACCCTCGTCTGCGGAGCTCTCGCCTGATCTCAGGGAGGACTCGATCCGGTTGCTCACCAACCCCCGGTTCGTGTTGCTCCTGGTCGTCGGCGTGTTCATGGGGGCGGCGACCACGACCGGGGGCGCGTTCTTCTCGGTGTACATCAGGGCCATCGAGGCGGGCGACGCCATGACCGGCGCAGCCTGGTTCGTCCGGACGCTCGCCGAGGCCGCCATCTTCGTCTGGGCAGTGCACCTCGGACTCAAACACCGAACGCAACTGGTGGTCGGCGCGGTGCTTTCCGCCGTGAGTTTCCTCCTCTATGTGGTTCCGGGGACCCTCCCGGTCACGTTCCTCGCACAGCTCCCGCGAGGCGCGGGCTTTGCCCTCTTTACGCTCGCTTCCGTGTCCCTGGCCCACGAGTACGCCCCGGACACGCTGAGTGCATCGGCCCAGGCGTTGCTGGCGGCGCTCGGACTCGGCACCGGCCGCGTGTTCGGGCAGGTCGTCGGCGGGTGGCTGGCCGACGTGATCGGCGTCCAGGGGATGTACCTCTACCTCGCGGCCGCAGCCGGGATCGGAGCCGTCCTCAGTCTCGGTTTCTTCCTCGGATCGCTCCGGACGGCACTCCGCCGCGTCCGCAGTCGAGCAAACGGACGGTGAGGACGGCGGCCCTGCCGTGGAGGGAACTGAGGCAGCAACGACGGCGATCCGCTCGCAAGCCGAAGTGACCACACACCCTCCATCCGCCGTCAATACGAACTTCTTAAATGGCGAGAACGCCGAAATCGGACAACTTCTCAGGGTGAGACGGGATGGCCGAACACACACCACACGATACGAACGAGTCGTCGTCGCTACGGACCCCGATCGTCGCGGTCCTGGGCCACGTCGACCACGGCAAGACGACGCTACTGGACAAGATACGCGGGTCGGCCGTCACCGAGGGCGAGGCCGGCGCGATCACACAGCACATCGGCTCGACAGCCGTTCCACTCGACGTGATCGGCGAGATGGCCGGCGATCTCGTCGACCCCGACGACTTCGACCTGCCCGGCCTCCTCTTTATCGACACGCCGGGCCATCACTCCTTCTCGACGCTCCGGTCTCGCGGTGGCGCACTGGCCGACATTGCGATCGTCGTCGTCGACGTCACCGACGGCTTCCAACCGCAGACTGAGGAGGCCCTGGACATCCTGAAGCGGACCCAGACCCCGTTCATCGTCGCGGCCAACAAGGTCGACACGATCCCGGGCTGGAACCCCAACGACGACCAGCCCATCCAGGCGAGCAAGGAACGCCAGCCCGACCGCGTCCAGTCCGACCTCGACGAACGCCTCTACGAACTCATCGGCCAGTTGAGCGACGAGGGATTCTCGGCGGACTTCTACTGGCGCGTCCAGAACTTCCAGAACAACATCGGCGTCGTCCCGCTGTCGGCGCTGACCGGCGAGGGCGTCCCGGACCTGCTGACCGTGCTGATGGGGCTCTCCCAGCGCTATCTCAAAGAAGAGATGGCGATCGACGTGGCCGGCCCGGGCGCGGGAACGGTCCTCGAGGTCACCGACGAACGCGGGTTCGGCACGACCATCGACGCCGTGGTCTACGACGGGACGATCCGTGCGGACGATCGGATCGTCGTGGGCGGACTCGAAGAACCGATCGTCACGGACGTGCGCGCGCTGCTCCAGCCCCGCCCGCTCGCGGAGATCCGGACCGAGAAGGAGTTCGAGAAGGTCGACTCGGTGGCGGCCGCGGCGGGCGTGAAGATCGCAGCCCCCGATCTCGACGACGCGATGGCGGGCGCGCCGGTCCGCGTCGTGCGCGACCGCCCCGTCGAGGAGGTCATCGCCGAGGTCGAGGCCGAACTCGCGGCGGTCGAGGTCCAGACTGAAGAGGAGGGGATCGTCGTCAAGGCCGACACGCTCGGCAGTCTCGAAGCGATCTCGAGTACGCTCGCCGAGGAGGAGATCCCGATCATGCGCGCGGAAGTCGGCGACGTCGCGCCCCGCGATATTCGGGTCGCCGAGACCGCGAACGAGCCCACCCACCGGGCGATCCTCGCCTTCGGCGTGGACGTCCTCGACGACGCCGTCGCACTCGCCGACCAGGAGGACGTCCGCATCTTCGAACACGACGTCATCTACCAGTTGATCGAGGACTACAGCGAGCACGTCACGGCGATCGAGGAGTCCCAGCAGGAGCAAATCCTGGAGAACATCACCCGCCCGGCACGCTTCCAGATCCTCGACGATCACACCTTCAGGCAGTCCGATCCCGCCGTCGTCGGCGTCGAGATCCTCTCTGGGACGGTCGTCCGGAACTCCCATGTCGCCCGATTCGAGGGGAGCGAACCCGAGCGCGTCGGGGGGCTCAAGGGCATCCAGGACGAGGGTGAAGACGTCGATCAGGCCCGGGCTGGCGAGCGCGTCGCCGTCTCGATCGACGGCCCGACGGTCGGCCGGGACATCGAGGAGGGCGACGAACTCTGGATCGAACTCCCCGAGAAACACGCCAAGATCTTAGAACAGGAACTCACCGAGGAGATCCCCGCCGACGAACGCGAGGCGCTGTCGATGTACCTGGACAAGCGGCGGAACAAGGACCCGTTCTGGGGGAAGTAGGCGAATTGTGTAGTCGTTTGACTACACACGAATGAACTCTGCTCGACTCCTGTTATCTCGCTTAGCCGATACGAGAACTATCAGAACTGGGGTAACTCAATTCCAAGATTGTAGTTCGCGTTTCCAAACGTTTGCCTCGTCTACAATCCCCTCCGATACCACCTCTACCTCTTGCTGGGGTAAATTGAGATATGTTAACAGAACATCAGTAAGTATATCTTTGACGTCTGCACGGGCCAAGTTTGTCAAATTCAATGCTCCAAGTCTGTCAGCAAGTTCCTGCTCAATCTCCTGCTGATGTTCATGAATCGTATTTAGATCCGATTCCTCTACCCAACGAGAAGCAAAGAACCCAATATCCCCTTCTCGAATCACCTCTTCGACAGCAGTCTTTTCATCCGCATCAAGCAATTCCATAAACGCGTCCCCGTCCATTATCCCTTCAATACCTAGAGCATCGGCGACAGTGGACCCCGCTTTTGAGTCGTATGGGAAGTCATCACGACAGTACAAATCGGTTCGCAGATCGGTGACAGCGGCGAAGCGGATTATCGACTTCCGCTCCTCATTGCCGTTATATACCTCTTCTTCAATCCACTTCTGAAGTGACTCTCTATCATCTATACCCGCTTCTTGAACTTGCTTGGGCGGGACAACCTGATTGCTACCTCCAAGATATTCTGCATTAAGTTTATTTTTGAATGCGGAACTTACAAAGCTCTCTCCATCTGGTGATTCCTGCTTCGTATAAGAAACCAAGACCACAGGAAGCGAACGGTCGTACTTTTTGATTATTTCTTGTCGGGAGATACCTTTACGCTCAAGAGACTGCATTATACGCTCAAACCGTGAGATGCGCTCTTCTTTATCCTCTAGCTCCGAAACTTTCTCTTGGAGTTTTTCGTCTTTCTTGTTAGCCCTCTCCCGAACCTGTTCTATTTCTTCATTCGCTCTCCGCATCTCACTGAGTTTTTCCTCAACATTCTCCAGTGATTCTTCAAGCTTCTGGGCGTGTGTTTTGAATCCGAATAAATTGTATATTCGGCGCTTGACTCCACGCAGGGCTTCACCGATGGTATAGCCGAAGATCTTCTTCGCTAATATACCCGCGAGCAGTGATGAAGTGAACCCCATTTTATTGATAAATTTTCAAGGGGAAAGTATTAAGCATTCCGCGAGCAGGGTGAAAGTGAAAATCCCGTAGGGACATAGGATTCGGATTACCCAATCTATCGACACTCTCGTCTAAGCGGCAGTGTTCAAAAAAGCGCTGATCAAAGAGCTACTTTCTGCCGGCTACCCATCCGAATCCTGGCGGAATGAAAGGGCGAGCCAGTTTCGGGAACCTCGACGACGTAAGCAATGCAGGCCGCAACGCGGCCGAAGCGCGCAACGAGCGCGAGACGCGAACAGAGTGAGCGTCTCGGATCTCTCGAACGGCGACCGTGGGAGCCGTGAGAGTCGCGGGACCGAAACTGGCGAGGGCTTTCAGAGCATGCTCACTCCGGACAGATCCTTATCATACCCCTATCCAGTTGAGGGACCGTGTACTTATCCCGCAGGAACTACCCGCTCGAACTGTCGTACATCGCGTCGAACTCTCCTTCGCCGCGGATCAACGCCTCGACCCCGTCAGTGAGCGTCACTTCACCGAAGACAGTGGCCCGATAGTACGTGTACAGTCCGTCCTGACCCCGCTCGGTCCGCTGTCGTTTCTCGACGAGGCCGACGTCGAGCAGTTCGTTGAGGTGGTAATGGAGCGTGCTGTCGTCGATGTCGAGCGCAGTTTCGAGTTCTTTCGGGCTCATCTCGCCACCGTGGATGAGCCGATAGAGGATCTCGTAGCGGGTTCGGTGGCCGACGGCGGCGTGCATGTCGAGGTACTCCTCGAGCGTGAGGACGCTATCCTCGGGCAGCAGGTCGCCTGGACCGTCCGGAGGATCGCTGCCGGCCGTCCGCGTTTGATCCGTCACCATCGTAGCTCAGACTACGACCGAAGCGTGCTTAGTCGTTGTCGAGCCAGGATTTCTCGAAAACACCGCCTTTTAAATACGATCTCCGATCACGAGGCAATCGCCGCGGGTGAACGGCGCGCTTTTGGGAGCGAACCCCCAACAACAGCCAATGAGCGATCCCCGTCCGGACCCCGAGTACGACCGCGTCCAGGCCCTGAAGGCGGTCACGCCGTTTCTCGCGCTCGGACTCGCGGACCTGTTGCTGTTGCTCGGGTGGGGACTGGACCCGCTATGGGGATTCATGATCCTGCCGCCGATCCTGTTCATCAGCGCCCTGGCGTGGATCGGCTTCCGGACGGGGTTCATCAGCGATCGAACTGGCGAGCACCCGGGCACCTCGACTGTCGATCGTGGAAAGTAAGAGAACGTTTCGACGCCGACAACCTCAACCTTCGAGAAGGTCGTCGACCGCCGAGCGAGCCGCGAGCGCGGCGTCGTCGGCGATCGTCTCGGGATCGGCCCGGGCATCGGGCGCGTTGAGGTAGACGTCGACCTCGAGGACTCGGTCCTCGAAGGTCACCGTCACGTCGAGATCGGCGACTGTCGATTGATCGAGTCGCGAGAACACGACGTTTTCGGCAGCCGCTGCAGCCGTCTCGACGACCGTTTCGTCGGACGGCGCGTTCGCGTCGGACGCCTCATTCACGTCGTCACTCATGCACCGCCAGCGCCCGGACCGACGTCCGGACCGCCGCCGAGTGCGCCGCCGCCACCGCCGCCACCGCCGAGCATCTCCTGGAGGTCACTCTGGAGCTCCTCGAACTGCTCTTCGACGCGCTCCTCCTGCTTCTCGAGGGACTCGACGCGTACTTCGAGGTTGTCGACCGTCTCGCTGAGATCCACTTGGGCCTCGTCGTATTCGGTCTCGACGAGGAGTTCGCCGACTTCACGATACATCGTCGAATCGGGATCGATGTCTTCGAGGGCCTCGAGGGCGTTCTGGGATTCGGTCAGCTGGGTCTGGGCCTGCTGTTTCTGCTGGGCGACCTGCTGGGCCGTCTCCTGGAGGTCCTGCAGTTCTTCGAGCTTCTCTTGTGCTTCAGGTGGCAGATTTCCCTGCATACCCGCTACCTCGTGACGAGCACAGAAAAACCCACCTTTTGTAGTCTCGCCAGGGGCGAGTCGATCACCGTCGGCCACCCGGGACGCCGCCGCCGTCGCTCCGCACTCGAGAGTTGTCCTCCGTCAACGACCGCGGATCATCCCGACAATCGCGCCGCCGATTCCCCCGATGACGAGGGGATAGGCGATCCCGGCGAGCAGAATCGCGACGACGAGATTCGGGCCCGCCGACGCCTCGACGTTCAGCACCGACGTCGACCAGCCGGTGACCACCACACCGGCAGCTACCGCGAGGACGTACCCAAACACGACTGAGCCGCCGGCCACGGTACCCGCCACTGCGGACCGGGCGGCGGTTGCGTAGGCCACGGCCGCACCGAGAACGACCAGTGCGACCACCGGAACGGCGAAAAACCACGGCTCCCAGAAGACGCTCTCGGTGAGCGCGACGGGGTTCGGCGAGTTCGAGCCCGAGACGTCGATCAACACGTCGACGTTGTGCGCACGATAGAACACCCAGCCGGCGAGTTTCCAGCCTGCCGGGTACTCGAAGTCGCCCCCGAACTGACTCAACACGCCGAACAGGCCTGAGACGCTGTCAATCGCGTCGGACTTCGACAGAGCAATCACGCCATACCCCAGCACGTACGCGAGCACGCCCCCGATCAGTCCACCGCCGATCGAGATCGAATCCGCGATCGAATCGCCGTCGATCCGACTCCCCTGTTGTCTGGTTGCCATATCACACCGGACGGCAACTCGACCGATAAGCGTGCCGATCACCTACACCCGCCGTGAACAGAGAGGGATCGGAGATCCCTCAAGCAGTCGGGCAAAGCCCGACGACGGCGGGGTTTGTCGGTGGACTCCCGGTCTATCCACTATCCTGTGGAAGGCGAATATTCGCCATTCCCGTTCAACGTCCCCGACTTCAGGGCGAGGTGATGGGTCGCCCCTCCAGGACCAGACTTGTGCCGGTTCTGGATGTATCTGTGTGCGATATTGCGTGCCGCGTTGTAGTCGGCGTGTAGCTCTTTGCCGCACTTCTGGCAGGCAAACTCGTCGCCGTCGCGGTTGTCCTCGTGGGTGAACCCACAGTCGGCGTGACTGCACCGCTGGCTGGTGTAGGCTGGATGGACTGACTCGACGGCGATTCCTTCGGCACGGGCTTTGTACGTGGTCTGGCGTTTCAACTCGCGGAACGCCCACTGCTGGAATTTCGAGGCGTTCGAGATACGTTCCCGTATCTGTTCTAAGTCCTCGAACACGATTACCGAACAGCCCTGCGACACAGCTCCTGCGACCAGTCGCTTCGAGGCTTGGTGTAAGAAGTCCTCGGACCACCGGGCGAACCTCTCCCCGATGGACTCGATGGTAAGGTGTGCGCTCCGCGTGCCCTGCTGTTGCAGGCGAGCGCGGCGGCGTTCGTACTCACGGCGCTTGTGATTCAGCAGGTCGGCGTTGCCGATGAACGCCCCCGTGCTGGTGACAGCCAGATACCCGTCCACGTTCCGGTCCACGCCGAGAACTGTTCGGTTCTCGGCCTTTCCCGACGACTCGTCGCGTTCCTGCGTGACGGAAACGTGGAGGTAGTAGGTATCGGTCTGGCGGTCGTAGCGGAGTTTCGCGCCCTGCTTGGTCCACTCGTCGCTGTCCATGTACTCGGCCTGCGGGGAGTCCTCGGGGTAGACGTACTCGGCGTGAACACGACCGTTGCCGTATGCCGCCAGCGAACAGTAGCCGTCGAAGTAGCTGATGGCGTTCGTATTGTAGACGGTCGTGTTCGAGGTGAACACGGGTTTCGAGGTGCGTTCGCCGTTTTTCATCTTTTCGACGCACGTTGAGAGTGCGGCGGCGGCATGGTTGACGGCGGCCACAGTCAGGTCCGAGTGCAATCCGGTATCGTCTCGTATCTCGTCGTAGACGAGCGGCTGGAGTCGAGAGCGCGACGTTATCACGTACCCGTCGTCGTCTCCGACCCATCCCCGGTCGGCAAACCGCTGTGCGGCGTCCCGAAACGTATTCATGGTGCGTTTCAGGTCCTCGCGGCGCTCGTCGGGGACGGAGAGTTTGACGACGGCGGTACGTTGAATCTCCATCGACACTCCACATGTGGCACTATCTACATATAAATATCAGGGAGTTGGCTGGGGAGTGACGTGGCAGATGGTCACGAGAGCTTACGCGATTCCCGCCCGCCCTGTTCGGCGCTCGGTTCCGGCAGCAGGTGTCGGAATGCTCTTGCCTCACGGTAATGGCATGACTCCCTCGCTGACTAAGGTGGCGACTCAGAGCGTTCCGTCTCAAATTCCACCGGCGCGTTCGGCGACCTCGACGAGCGTCGTCCAGGTCGTCACGCCGGCCCGTAGTGCGATCGGATCGGCGGCCTCGATCGTGATCGAGAGCGTCTCGTCGTCCCGATCAATCCGGGCGCGCGTCCGCTCCCCGTCGATCTCGTCGATCTCCTGACCGACGCTGCGCTCGACGAGCACGGCGCTGTCGGGATCGGCGTACGCGAAATCGAGAACCGCCTCGTGATCCATCTACTCGACGCTGATCTCTTTGACGTCGCGGGACCGTTCCTTCAGCAGGACCCGGTGACCGCAGTACGGACAGCGGACACCGCCGTACTCGTCGAGTTCGACGTCGCGTTTGCAGCGCGAGCACTTATATGCCATGTCAGGCCTCCGTCTCCTCGTCACTCTCTTCGGCGATCGCCGCGCGGATCGACCGCGTCGCGGCCCGTCCGCCGGGAGTCGTCGGGCTGTAAGAGCCACCCGTGAAGGTGTATCCACAGTAGCCACACTCCCAGACGCCAGTCCCCTGGCGGGAAACGCGATCGCGGCCGCACTCGGGACACTCGTGATCGTCGTGCATGTTCTTCTCGATCTCGGCGACGCGACGGCGGGAGACCCGCCCGTATCGCGCGCCGAACCGACCGGCACTGCCGGTTCGATCGTCAGCCATAGTGGTGGAATATCACGGTAGCGGGCTGATAAACCTGTTGAGTTGCGGGCAGTGGGCGGGGCCGGAGACTGCCGCCGGAGTGACTCACTCGGCGAGGTCAGCGTCCGCGAGCGCCTCGTTCAAGTCCGCCCGGACGTGTTCGCCGAGTTCGCGATCGTTCGCCGTCGTGACGACGCGGTTCTCCTGGACGCTGGACCCGTCCCGGATCAACAGCCGGACGTTGCCACCCTGATCAGCCCGCGTGGCCTTCGCACGGACGCCGCCGCGTGCGCTCGATCCACTCGCGTCGATCGGGCCAGGGATGATTTTCTTGACGTGTGGATGGCCCGCGACCGTCTCGATCGCCCGCATTCCGTCCCGATCGCCGATCAGCGTCGAGTGGGTGCCGCCGATCTTCTCGGCCGCGCT
>ENA-ORDC01000458-ORDC01000458.1-marine-metagenome-genome-assembly--contig:-NODE-458-length-40602-cov-3.448809_pt1 | contig 40602 bp, 54 predicted proteins | sample MGYA00237783_ERZ508515 | MGnify/ENA primary metagenome ERZ508515 (study PRJEB26186, sample SAMN06268792) | marine metagenome | isolation source: Eden Landing Ponds, San Francisco, CA, USA | place... | reverse complement strand
GGGCCAACGTCCTCGACAGGAAGTGTCGGCGTCTCGACGCTGAGTGGTGAGGGGTCGCTGACCTCGAGTGGGGATAGGTCCTCGGTTGCGATCTCTTCCGGGGCATCGACACCGATGTCCCACCCCGGTTCGCGTACTTCTAGCGGTCGCCAGCTCGGATCTTCGATGTCGACGGTGCCGGGATCCTCGACGTCGAGCGGTGAGGAGTCGACCGAGAGCGTGCTGTTGCTGACGGCCTGTCCGACGGCAGTCCCTACGGCCGAGCCGATAGCCGATGGGAGGGCTGCTGCAAGCGCACCACCTGCTTCCCCGGCGACGCCGACGACGTCGTCAAGCAGCCCGCCAGCGCCGCCACCTCCGCCCATCTCGAGCCCGCGGACGGCTTCGAGAATCTCGTCGATCGTTTCGGTCCGCTCTCGTGCCCACCGAAACTCACGGCGGCGACGCCGGCGTTCACGGTTCGACATTCCACCGCCGTCCGATCGCATCTCAGGGGGGCGTCCGGCACGGGAACTCCCAGCCACACCGACTGGGACGTCCGAGAAAGACTCTTCGAGTTGATCCCTCGCCTGGCGAAGCGACCGCTCTTCGAGAACGAGATTGACGGTGGCTTCGGTGGAGAACTCCGACATCGTACTTCTACTTTAGTATCTCCTGTCGATCTGATAAACCTCGATTCGCGTCCGCTCAGATGCCCGTTTTCGGCCGTAATAGACGATAGGCGAGACAACGCGATCCGGTGCGTCTTAACCAACATCGGCAACGGAACCGGCGGAAGCGTTGGTTAAGGCTCGTGGCTATCGTCCGATTCCTCGTCCGGATCGTAGTTCACGACCGGATTAAGCCGCAGCGCCGCCTCCGACTCACGGGTCTCCAGGTGCCACTCGCGCCAGTCGGCACAGTCGAAGGTCGAGTGTCCGGCTTCCCGGCAGTACTCACAGTACTCCATACACTGGTTACCAGTATCGGGGTGTTTCCAGCGGCCGTCTCACGTGGAGTATCACTCCGTCGTCCCCTCGGTCTCGGTGTCCGAGTCGGGGGCTGGGAGTTCGAGATCGACGTTGAAGTGCGGGGCGACGTACACCATCGTCGCTCGGAGCTCCCGCAGGAGATCGGGGTCACACGCTGACATATCCGTCGCGATCTCCTCCCGACGGTCGTGATAGAGGACGCGCTCGCCGGCGTGGAAGGCAGCCTCCAGTTCGTCGACGTAGTCCTGGTCGATCGAGTCGGGCACCGGTTGGCCACTGGCGTTGGCGTTCCTGAGCTCGGTAAGCATCTCGATGACGTTGTAGGTCACCTCGAGCGTCTTCACGTACCGCGGGTCGAGGTCCGTATCCTCTGCGGGGATACGATACGACACCGGGAGCGAGTCGGTTTCGATGAAGTCGTTCATCGATTGTTCTCGAAGACTTTCCGGAGCTCTTCTTGCACCAGTCGCTCAAGCGCCGACGACCGTCTGACAGATTCCTCGATCGCCCGTTCGAACTCCCGGCTGGCGTTGCGGAGTTCGTGCTCGACGTTGAGGTTGATGTCGAACCGGTCCCGAGACCGGTTGCTGGTCTGGTTGTCGGCGCGGGTTTGGAGCGCGACATCGCCGCCCTCGCGTGGCTGATTCGGATTGATCCGTGACGGGTTCCGATACGAATCACCCCCACTGTCCAGCAGATCCTGTAGCGCCGGTGGGAGCGAGACGCGGAGATCTTCGAGCACCGACGGGACGTCAACACCGATTGGCCCGTTGAGCCACGATGGAGTGTGAAGCTCCGGGTCTCGGAGCCACTCCGGTGCGTCAACCTGGATGTCGGATAGCCGCTGATCGAGTTGGTCAGCCGCATCTCGATTCGGTGTAGTGACGGTGGTGTTTGGCGTCCCGTCCTGACGGTCGCTCTGTGTCGTTGGGATATTCACATCTGCCGTGTCGTCGCTCAGAATTCCATACAACGCCAGTGCAGGAAGGCCGACACCCGCAGCCGTCACAGATGATGTGAGTAGAGATGCACTCCCCACTGCACCCAACGTCTTCGATAAAGCCCCACTTCCGCCTTTGCCCTTGAGCACCTGCTGAGTGAGCGCGATGTCAAGGGCCGAATCTGTTACGCCGCCGCCACCGTTGCCGCCTCTGCTAGCGGAGACGGCCATCTTTTCGAGCGTGTCATTGATATTTTCGAGGACCGAGAGTTGCTCAGCTTGGATCGAAGTGCCGAGGGCACTGCCACCACTCGCGCCGGCCTGGACGTCCTGAGAGAGCTGTCCTGAGATGCTACTGCCGCCGATCTCGATGTCGGAGAGGCCGCGTTCGATTTTCTTGCGGGTGCTCGGGATCGATGCCTCCTCGACGTCCAGTTTGAGTTGGGCACTGAGTTTCATAGTTGCTCCTTACCGTCCGCTGAACTCCCGACGGAACTCGTCAAGAGCATCCTGCTTCGCTCGGTCCATCCCACGCTCCAGGTCGCGCTCGCTGACGCCGTCCTGGTTGATCGTGACGTCAACAGTCACCTCCGAGGAGTCGGGACCCCGATCTGCCCGGTCGGTGGTGAGCTGGGCGCGTTGCGTTGACGTCTGCGTCCGCGACGTCCCGACGTCTTCAGTGATGTCGGCGAGCCACTGCTCGATGAAGTTCCGTTCGTCGGGGGCTTTTCGCTCGGCTTGCCGTCCCGCATTCCCGAAGATTGGGGCGAGTGTGGGGAAGCCGATTCCGCTCGCTCCTGCCGACCCGCCGGTGGTCGTAGACCCACCGCCGGAGAGCCACCCCGAGACCCCTGCCGCAATTCCACCAGCCGTGACCGCGCTGATAACCTGTTCGGGCGTGATGGTGATACCCAGGTCGATTGAATCGGGCGCGTTGACATCGATCGAGTCAGGGACGTCTTCGACAGGATATTTCGGCCCAGTTGATGGATCTTCGATAGGGTAGTCTGGGCTCCCCGACGGATCCTCGATCGGGTAGTCGCCTTTCGGCTCACCTACAGGGTAGGGCTTTGGCGGCTCGCCGATCGGCACTTCGTTGGGATCCTTGACTGGGGCGGGGTCAGAGTCTGGGGCCGGAACGTCGTCCGGCACGGTGACGTCGATCGGGATCCAGTCCGGCCTGTCCGGCGGCTTGAGCGGCGGGATATCTGGCGTTCCGAACTCGAATCCTTTGAGGAAGCTGATGAGCCCGCCCCCAAGACCCACACCGGTGACAGCGGCGAGAAACGCGCCGCCGCCGACGAGGCCGCTACCACCGCCGCCGGATGCACGGTTGAATGTGTCTTGCTCCTGGGCGTCCAGAATGTCCTCAAGGAGCGCGTTACGCCGTTCGTTCAGCCGGAGGTTCTCGTCGATCTGATCGGTCTGCTCAGCGAGGTGCTGCCGGTTGCGGGCAAGGCCGCGGCCAGTGGCCGGCCTACTACCGGTGTCCACGCTGCCAGTCTGGACTGCGACCTGCGTCTCGATATCGGCCAGCCCTTCCTCAACCGTTCTTCGGACGTCCCTGAGACTACCGGGATCAACGGTCGCCTCGACTACCGCTTCGGTGCTGAACTCCGACATCTCACGCTCGACTACGTCAGGGCTACCCTTCCTCATTTGGTGTCGTCAGGTCTACCCACCGAATTCGAGCGTGTGAGCGGGTTTTGCGTTTCCGACAAGTGGCAGTCTCGTACCTCACGTCCTGGTTTTAGACCCTCTTCCGATCGCTGGTGGTGACACCGCCGGCGTCTTGATGAGAGTTTATTTCGGTGCTGGGTATAGGCCTATACTTTCAGCAAACGATTGTAAGGATATGAACTACTGCCCACACTGTGGCGGCGAAGTACCTGTTGAATCGGTCCACGTGTGTTACCGCTGTAGCGAGTCACTGACGGAATTCGCACCCGGGCAAGGAGAGCGGTCTCTTCCAGAAGACGCTGATATCCCTGTCCCTCGTCAGCCGTTCATCGGGATTCTGGATAACGAGATCGCCAACACGACATCGAAACTGTACGCTTCCAAGCTCAAACAAGTGGTTCAGGAATACGATCTCCCGCCAGGCGCGATACCACTCGATAGAACGGCTGAGAAAATCGTTTTCCATATAATTGGCTACGGAAAAGGGTTGATGACGATGTTGCTCATCAATGCCGAAGAGAGTCACGCCGACTTTGAATACAGTCAAGAGAAATGGAATGAGGTCTTCACGTGGATCAAGGATACTGTTAGTACTCGTGAGGACTACGTAGAAGACGTCCTCAGAGAGGCAGTCGAACGTGACGAGTGAGACACTGCAGCCAGTAAGATGTTGTCCAGAATGGTGCGAGGTGACGATAGCGGTCTGGGTGGAGAAGACACCGATCGGTGGCAGCGTTCTATACTTTGAACAGAAGTGCAGTGAGCTCGTGGAACGCTTCGCACTCGAGGAGATCACGGTCGCCCTCTATCGCTTCCTCGATAACCATGTCAGCCAACGAATCAACACGTTCGACCTCGTCATCGGAGAGCCTGCCGAGTGCATCCGAGAGCACATCTCCGAACATCTCCCGCTCACCATCAGTGAACCCCGTTTCTAGGGCAGAACTGTCGGCGGTTGGTTCGAATCGCTCGAGCTTTTGCTCGATCTCTCGGCGACTCTTTCGGGTCATCGCGTTGAGGCCTCCTGGCCCCACTCGGCGAGCATTTCGTAGGTCTGCTGGACGAGCAGCTGCTCCGCGGCGGTCTCGTCGCCGACCATAACGAGATCAGGGAGCGTATCTCCGCCGTCAGTCGCCAAGTCCATTTCACCGGGGACCGAGACCACAGCGGTCTGGAATGAGTCGATCGGCCCCCAGTGCCTGCTATCGACGGTCGCCGCCGCTTTATCGAGGCCGGCGAGAACAGCATCATCACGGTCGTCAGTGATCTCGTACTGTTCGCGTACTCCTTCAAGAAACGCCGACGTCCTCTCGGCGGTGGACGGGTTAATCCCCATCCTGTCAGCGTTCCTGTGAGACAATCGTAGCACGTCTCTCGCGACGCGATAGATGACCTCGACGACCTCGTCCGAGTACTTTTCCTTGACCGCCGGCGTGTAGTCATCCGCATCGGCACTGTGCTTGTCGAGGTCCTCCAGAGCGCGCTCGATCTCTCGCTTCGAGCGTCGGGTCACTGCGACTCACCACCGTTGTCGGCGGCGCGCTCGAGGACCTGGAAGGTCGCTTCTCCCTCGCCAGAATCCGATCTCGATGCCGTCCACCCATCTGGAATCTCCTCTTCATCAAGCGCGACATCCTCTTCGTAGGTCACGAACGACGCTGTCACATTCCCACGGGCGTCGATCGGGCGATCAGTATCGGTGGTGTCGAGATTATTCAGAGCCTGCTCGATCTCCCGCTTTGAGCGCCGGGTCATATCTCAAACACCGTGGTTTCCTCGACGACGTCGCCGGGGTCAAGATCGGAACCCTCCCACTCAGTCCCGACAACAGTTTCGTGGAGTGTGATCTCGAGGTGGTCGTCGTCTTCAGTGCTCAGCTCCTCCAAGGCGCGTTCCAGTTCACGTTTCGAACGTCGAGCCATCAGGATCCTCCGTGGGCGTCTTCGAGTGCTTCGAGTCGTTCGGAGAGCTCTTCGAGATCGCGGTCGTTCGTCACTTGCCGGCGGACGTTGACAGCATACGCGAGTGCCCGGATCCATTTGATCCGGACTTTCTCGTTGTCGGCGTCGTAGACCCGTCCGGATTCGACCTTCCGTTGAGCCTCCTCGATCGCCGCGTCGAGCGTGTTGAGCATCGTCTCGTAGTCGGCGACCGTGTCGCTCTCGCGCGTGTCCGCGCTCGCGTCGGTGCTCAAGAGTCGATACCCCCAGGGTTCAGATGGGAATTCGGGCGTGTTCGCATACTCATCCTCCGCTGCTCCGGTACAGGCCGCCGGGTTCGTCCCGGCTTGTGTCCGAGTTATCTACGAATAGGCCACGAACAGCCTGAGCCTTTGGTCACGTATACTCTACCCGCTGTTTTCTCGTACCTGAGGTCGTCCGTCGACGTCAGGGTCGTAGAGGTGGATGTGGTCCTCGCAGTAGGGGAGTGCTATGAGGGCGTCTTTCTGACACCGCTCGCCACTCCGTTCGGCGAACGCTTGGCATTTCTCGGGAGCAGGGGTGAAGTCCGCAAGCGAAAGTTGTTGGGCGCTCATATTGCACTCCCTCCGTCGGTTGTGCTCGCGTCAGCGAGCGGTGTCTGGGCGACCGGTGGTCCAGCGGCTACTGAACGGCGTCGTCGAGCGAGTTCCGCATCACGGTACGCATCACGACCTTCGAGTCCCCACAGTGCTGGTGCCAAGTCTTCGACCCACGGTTCGGCGTGTCTCACCTCCCGCAGATCTGGCGGCCTCGTGCCGCGGTCGTAGGGCCAGCCGGCGTCGGTGACCCCGTTTCGGGCGACGGTGAGGCCACGAGCTGCAGCCCGAACGTCCGGCCGGCTCGGTGGTTCGACCCACCACGGCGTGTAGTCGGTGTACTCGTCCCGATCCGAGAGGGCAAGTTCGAGGCGATCGTCGTCGGTGCGCTCGACGAGCCGCAGTGCTTCGAGGTCGGCGAGGTGCTCCTTCAGCGACTCCAAGGAGACGTCGGCAGCGTCGGCGAGAGCAGCCTCGGTGAGCGGGACCGTCGCGTCGAGCAGCGCGGCGAGGGCTTTCCGCGGCGTCGTGCAGCGACCGTCGTAGCCCCGAAGGAGCCGCCCGGAGTCGAGTTGGATCAACGCGTAGCGGATCTCTTGGACATCGACCTCGCGACCGTCGTTGCCATCATCAAGTTGCCAGAGGGCGTCGGCGACATCGAACGGCGTTCGGGCCAGACCGTGGAGCAGCGACACGGCGACCGGCGTCACCTCGAGGTCCTTCAGCTCCAGGACGCGGCGGGCTGTCTCGCCGATCTGCCGGCGTGTCGGCGACGTGTAGAGTTCGCTCCGCAGACGGATTTCCGGGGCGTCTTCGTGGGTATCTAGGCCGGCAAACGCTGCTTCGACGTCGTCGGCGACCTGTTCGCTCTTCCCCGCGAAGTCGCCAGCGAGGACGAACGAACCACCGAGCCGGGCGCTGGGGTGTTCCGCGTCGACGGTCGGGTCGAAGGCTTGGGCGCGCTTCTCGTCGCGGTCCTCGAAGAGGTGCCGATACATCGAGTGGTGGTTGTAGCTGCTCCCAATCGCCGCACCCATCGCCAGCGACCGGAAAATGGCGCGACTACGGTCCTCGTCGAACCGGCGGGAGAACTCGGGGAACTTGATGAGCCGGACCACTTCGACGCCGGCGAGGGCGCACAGTTGCGTCACGCTGCCGGCGAGCCCGAGAGCGTGTTGTGTGATTGTCGACCGGAGCGTGTCGTCGTCGCTCTCGTAGTAGTCCTGAGTCAGCTCACCGAGCTCCTCGGCGGCGGCGAGAACGGCGTCCACGAGATCGTCGTAGGTCTCGACGCCGTCCGGGAGCCACCCGATGGTCCGCATCCCCCGGAGGACACTCTTGCCGTCCTGGAGCATCGCCAGAACGTCCGTCTCCTCGAGGCGCTCCTCAGTGAGGACGCGGTCGAACGTCCGGTAGTCGGCGAGTGCTAACGCCAGTGTAGTCCACACCTGCATCGGGTTGTCCGCCTCGGCAGAGACGAGGAGCCGGTCGTCCTCGGCGTCCCAGTGACCCTCCGCACGGTCGTCCTGGGATTCGACCGGGTAGTCAACCACCGAGATCGTGCCTGCTTCAGCCGTTCCCAGGGCTGCAGCGGCTGTCTGGCGGTGTGGATACCGCGTCTCGTGGTACTGACTCAGCCTCACTCGGTCAGCCAGCCCGTCCGGCGGCGTCTCGGCGGGCGGTGCAGCCTCCCCGCGTATGCACGGGAATACACGGCTATCGTTGGAAAACTTCGAGCGATCGCTAACGCACTCAGAGAGGCGGCGTTGTGTGGCGATTTCGTCCTCGTAGAACTCGCATCCTGCCGACGTCAACTCGACCCGTCGCTCCGAGCGATCACCGTAGATCCGAACGACACCAGCGTCAGCGAGATCGCCGAGGAGTTGCCGCACGCGTCCCTCCGAGACGGTCATCGAGGCGTAGGCTTCGGTGTAGGTCATCGCGTCCGTGTCAGTCTTTCCGAGTGCCCGCAGGAGCCGCGCACCACGACTCCCAGGGGTCGCAACTTCGAGGGCAGCGCGCGTGTCGAGATCGCCCTCCGGACTCCACGTCTCACTAACGCGCGGGAGGAGTTCGCGGTGCCGATCCGCGAGCCACACCCGGTCGGATCGTTTGCTGACGAGGTGAACGTCGTAGACGTTCGCGAGTGCAACGACAGTCTCGAGATAGCCCTCTCGCGTCCGCGGGTCAACGTCGCGGAACTCGTCGGGGAGGTAGACCGCGACAGTCGGGATGTCTGCCAGCTCGGCGTCGCCGGCGAGCCGGCACAGCCAGCGGACGTCGTCGATCGTGACAGCCTCGCTCCCACCGCCGACACGATGGAGTGACCGACAGGCAGTCAGCTTCCCGAGGGCGACCGCCGCGCCGAAGGACGTCCGTCTGGGCTCGGCCTCGATCGCGTCGATCGCCTCGTAGTGCGTCGCGTGTGGGACGGCGTTACCGACCGCTTGGAACAGCGCTCCGAGGGCGTGGTGATTGTCGACGATCGCGTTCCACACCTCCGTTCCGGTGGTCGCTTCCCGGACCTCAATCGCCGGTGCGACCGGCGGCGTGTCCGTATAGACCGGCGCAGTCATACACGACCACCCCCAGCGGCGATATCGCGACCGGTCGACCGCAGCTCGTCGAGAACCCACCTTGGTACGTCCTCGAGGCTCGCGTCGGTATCGATCTCACACGTCGACGGCGCACGCTGGGAGAGCGTGACTGTCCGGACGTGTTGGAGGACGGCGTGGGCTGGGCGCACGCGGAACAGTGCCGTCTTCGTCGTTCCATAGCCCGCTGACCACTCGAAACTCCAGGACTCGACAGTAGTCGGTGATTGCGTGACGGTCCTCTCTGTGTGTGTCTCAGTGCTTGTCGTTCCGTCCGTCATTCGGCGTTGAGTGGCGCTGAGGCGCGCTCTGGGCCTTTGACGGGCGTGAATTCAAGCCTCCCCGTTTGCGTAGGGTAACTCTAATTAGGACGGGCCGGGTATGAACAATCACAGGAACCACCCCTCCGGTGGCCTGTGCGTCGGCCCTCGTCGCGTTCCACCCGGATCGCGACGTTGGTCGGCGTCGCGATCTGGGCACACGCCCGTAATCGTGTCAAACGACGTCAGCCACAACTTGTCCAGGGCTGAGCTGGCGTCGTTTTCCATCGATTCAACGTCCACGAGAGGCATCACTCGACCCTCTCGCTTAGGTATTCCCCCGCAACTCCAGCGTCACGGAGGAGTTGCCGAACTGCCTCGTCGTAGTTCGACAGTTCGTTTTCGTCACGGTAGTCGGCGACAGCGTCCCGCGCTGCCTCCGACACCGCACCGATTGAAGTTCGGTTCATCGCTTCTATGTATGGATTACCGGTGATGGGAACAAAAACCTCCTGCTTCCGGGCATTTCGCACGTTATCGGGGTGGGGGGTCGGCTAGTGATCGGACAGTGTGTACAGCCGTTGCCGACCATCACTAACGGACTGGTGTGCGGTGAGCTCATTTCGGCCTGCGAGTTCCTGAGTAGCGCGGCGAATCGACGAACCCGATAACCCAGTCGTTTCGGAAAGATCTGCCGTGGTCGCGTATGCCTGTTCTTTCAACGCGAAGTACACGAGTTTTGCACCGGTTGGTGCACCGTGAAGTCGTTCCGGAATGAGTGGGCCGTTCGATTCTTCCTCGTTCATATTCTTCAGGTCGGAGAATATCATACTTATTTTGGATCGGTGGTCGCGTATGTCAATATCCGGGAGTGATGGAACTGGACATCGCTACGCACTGGCCGGCGTACTGTCCCCGTCGACGCCCTCAACGAGCGGGTAGTCGATGTGCATCTCGATCCGGTCGAACGGGACGACGGGCTGCATCGCGCCGCCGGGCCCGCCCGCTTCGAGCTCGAGGATACCAAGAACCTCCAACTGCTTTAGATCCGAGTGGACGTCAGAGATGTCGCGATCGACGAGGCGGGCAGCCTCGCGCATACTCTCAGGACTGTGCTCGGCGATCGCTTGGATGAGCTCCAAGCGCAGCGGGGTGAGACTATCGACGAGATCGTCGTAACTTCCGAACTGCAGCGTTACCTTACTCTCCTGTTCGTCGCGATCGCCGTCCTCAGCGGCCTGGACGAACTGCAGTGCGTCCTCGTGGAGCTGTTCTCGGTCGCCGACGGTGATGTGGAGTGTGGTCATAGTCGCGTTGGAATGTGGCCGTGATATCGGGTGGTGTTCAGTAGGGCCGTGGCGGATCGCCGCCAGCGGCGTCCCAGTACTCGTCCGCGCTCGCCCAGAACTCCACGAGCAACTCCTCCATCCCGGGGAACTCGACGTCGTCGACGCCACCCGCGGCGGTATGGAGTTCGTGGCCTGTCGTGTCTTCGTGAGCGTTGTCGTACCGGACGAGGGTCAGGTCCCAAGGGTGCCCAGATAGAGCGTGTACTTCCAGCCCGATGGGTAGGTCCCGATGGACTCGGTCGGTCGGAGCACAACGTTCTCGACGAGACCGGCCTCGACGTGGGTATACTGGAAGACGGGCTCTTGGGCCATCCCTTACGTGTTGGGTAAACGCCCAACGTCATAAGACCAGCGGCGACGTTCAGATATCCTGTGTGCTGCAGGGCGTCATAAAAGAGTTGCTACGGTGTTTATTTCACGATGTCACGGTTGGATCAACCGTGGGACTCTGCCCTGCATATCTATCAGTTAGCCCGTTCCAGTGCCTCGATTGTTTCTTCAGCGAGGGTTGCCACAAGTTCATTTGCTGGTTGCTCCTTCTGGGTTAATCCTGCGCTCTGTCCTGCATAAAGCGGCAGTTCTTCCACGGCCCCATCTATATCGGGGACTGCAAGCGAATCTTCATACCGACGTATCGGTGTGCCATCATCCGTTTCTGCGACAACCTCACCCTCTCCCGGGCGCTCGGCTTCTGGCTGTCCTGCCGCGTTCCAGTCCGCGACAGTCGTGTTTTCAAGTACTCGATGCGGCACATCCGGCCAGCCTTCGTCGAAGAGAGCCGAGTAGACCGTTTCGGTCTCATCCGCTTCGAGTACCCGCTGTCGATATAATCGGTGGACGTGGGCTTCCTCCGTTGCGAGAAACCGCGTGCCGAGCCACGCACCAGCCGCCCCGAGCGTGAGTACGGCGGCAATCCCACGCCCGTCTGCGATTCCGCCAGCCGCAATAACTGGTGTGTCAGGAACTGCATCAACTATACGTGGCACCAGTGGCAGTGTTGCAACCGTACTCTGCACGTGACCACCTGCTTCCCACCCCTGTGCAACAAGAATATCGACACCCGCATCAACGGCGGCTTTCGCCTCTGACGCACTCCCTACCGTCTGAAGAACAGTGCCGTCGTGTGAGTGGATTTGCTCAATATAGGGCGCGGCATCCCCGAATGAAAAGGAGAAGACATCAATTCCTTCGTCAAGACAGACCTCAACGTGCCTTTCCGTCGGAATGTCTTTTGCGTCTGAATCCGCAACAATGTTCACGCCGAAAACACCATCCGTTCTGTGATCCGTATCGGTGAGAACCTTGCGAGTCGCCTCTTCGTCTCGCCATGTGACCGCGAGCATTCCGAGTGCGCCAGCGTCAGCGACAGTAGCTGCCAGTGCGGGACAGGTTGCGCTTCCAATCGGCGCTTGAACGATGGGAACGTCAAGACCGAGAGCATCAGTGAGAGTCGTGGTCAGTTGTGACATCGTAAATCAAATAGAGATCTAATGGAAGAATTCTTGATTCTGATGATAGGTGAACACTCTGTATTGACTGATATACGAACTTTCTCTATTGTCTATCAGAGGTCATCGGTGCAATCTGCTCGTTGAGGTACTCGATACACCACTCAATATCAGCTATGGAGGCTCTCTCCCCATTGCGCTGAATCGAAATGAGGAGTCCTGATTTAGTTTTGAGTTGATCCGACCATTGGAGGATCCACGCATCCTCAAAAGCTAGAATAACTGACTCAAGTTCTCCCGTTTTGAACGCGCCTTCGGTTTCGTCAAGGCTTAGTTGACTAAGAATTGCCTGATCGACAATAGCACGATCCTCATCGCGAGTATATTCGGTACGTACATCGTCTCGCAACTTCATCTCGTGGTCCAGTCCATCATATCGTGTTACGGCTCGAAGATCATCATCGATGTGCTCGAAAACATCCCCCCAAACCTTCTCCACAAGTGAACTACCCATACCACAAACTCATCTATCTGTTTTATTAATTTTCTTAATAGTCACTGGACTAAGCGGTTTCTGTGTAAGTGTTGGGAGTGTTCTATGATTCCTTCTGTGTGCTGAGAAACCGCCGCTCACCCCCTTGTCGAGCAATTTTATAGACGGTTCGGTGGATACCTGACACCAGCAACTCGTTCCTACGTCACTCCGGAAATCTGGTGTCATACTGCTCTGTCGGGCGATTAGACCCTTCCTGACACCAGAACGATCAACCGCTATATGGTGAGGGTGACTCACCAAAAGTTGGTGTCTAGTCGCTCCGGACCGCTCGGGCCGCGTGTCTTAACCAACACAAAGCGTCGAGAGGAAGCTTATTTGTTGGTTAAGATAGTCGGATTTGACGAAACAGGCTGTTTGACCCCCTCGTCGAGCAATTTTTCGAGATGAGAGCCCGCACGGGAACGCGTCGAGTAATCCGTTACCGGAGGAAATCAGCCCGACGGGGCTCTACGTATATCTTTGTCTGTGAGACGGCGTTGCATATCGCGATATTCGTCCAAAGAAAGGATCGATATGCAGATCTCGAACTGACGCCAAAACGGCTCGACGAGAGTTCTCTCAATTACCTACGCGAACCTCGCAGGAGTAATCATTGTAGCTGAGTTGTGAAGCGATACCCGCGATGACTTCGACAACTTCACCTACGATACCGTCGGCCCGCTGGCTCACAGTGCTAGATGTTTTATTCCGAGTTTAGCCTACCCATCCGGTTTCTTTTAAGTACCTGTTCTCCTGGGATAGAACCCGAATCATCCCATCGGTTCCGTTGGATAATCAACGTACTGTACCGGGATGTCCACACTGAAGTACTACTTTGACTACGGTCTCCAAAAATTGATTTTTGCGAGCGGTGTATCCATCCACAGCCCCATCCGGGTAGTAAAGAGCGAAGCTGTGGAAAGGTGGGAAATCGGTGTTCTCGGGGACAGTTCCCGGATACCGAAGCCTTAACCGACCCGCTGCTCCACAGATTGCTGTCCTGGCCGGGGCGACGCCACTCTGGGCGTCTCAGCAAGTACGAGAGGTGAGTAATATCACCGAGTTAAGATTGATCGTGGTCGCGATCTGCGGGACCGTCCTCGTCGTCTGTGGTATGGATGCGGGGTTGGTCTTGCTGACGATCGCGGCCACGACCACGACCAAGCGGCATCGTGAACAACCGCCTGGCGCGGACACGGCCTAAACGTGTCCTGCCGGGTAGATTTAACCCAATCACAATAACAGTTTGCTTCGAGGGAAATCAGTACTTCCCGCTATCAGCCGTTAGCGGTGTTCTTGAACGCTGGTCACTGTGTTTCGACCTTCGTAGATCTGCTCTTAAAGACCTCTCGAACCCACATCTCAACATCCTAGATCTCCCTAAACGGACAGCAGCTCCCGTTCTACACCATTTCCCTCAGTTATATACCGATTGGATATTTCCACTACACTACTGGTGAAATAGATTGGATTGGCGATCGATCGTTGCCGTTCTTTTCATTGTCAGTGCTGCTCTTCTAGCGAGCCCAGTCCTTGGACCAGGGCAAAGTGCTGCTCAATTAGCTCCAGAAACATCAACCGACGTCTGTCTCCAACACGAGCGCCACGATGCGTTCCGCGCCGAGTCGTCACCAACAGTAACGCTGCATCGCACGGACAATAACTCGGTGGTCCGGTATCAGTTCGATGGCACTGGCAGCGAGCCAATGTTCGGATTCGAGATCCAACCAGGCGTCCGAATCCAGGACTCCAGTAGGTTCGAGATCGATGAAACATACGCTGAACGGAAGTACAACGCCGACACACCACGGGTAGAGATCGCGCTGGGATCGCCACATAGCAACCTGACGTATGCCACCTCAAAACAGACCGTCGTCGTTCCGGTCTTCCGTAGTGACGACGTTGATCTCTTCTTCAAACCAAATACAACCGGCTATGTCGGCGCTCACTTCGCACTCTTGGGGAACTAATGCGGTAGTACTGCGGTGATGCGTGCAAAAGCGATCTCACAACGATGCAAAACCGGGTGATGTGGCGCGGGGGATCCCCCGCGCCAATTGGTGATCGGATTGAGCTGCCAGATCGGGAATCGTATTCACCGATTCCCAATCACACCACGTTGGCCGTGGGAATCAGGCGCCAATTCGTCGTATTTCTCTACCACCAGTTCGAGGTACACCCTTTGAACCCAGCCCCCGCTCAGGCAGGAAGTTCCTTGGCACCGGTTGTGTCCTCAAGGATATCCATCACGACCAACTGTCCAAACCGGTCTTGTAGTCGTTCGAAGGCTCTGTGCTGTTGCTCAGATGTGTAAGTCGGAAGATGCTGACGAGCCCAGATCCTTGCGGCTTCCCCATTCGTGAACCAGTACTGCGCCAGACAGGGACTTTCTCGAAACCAGCGACACACGCCCCCCAAACGCGCTTGTGGTCGTTCAGAAGTTCAAGTTTAAGCGGTCGGTGCTGTAGAACTCGAACACGTACCGATCCCGGTAGCCCACCTGCGTCACGGATCGACTCAATGAACTTTCGGTTGGCGGATGCATCAAACGTACGAGCGTGGTACGGCGACGGGTTAATCGCATTGATCGGTGCAGTTGGCGTCTTGAGTTCTCCGACGACGTTCAGCCGCGACAGAGGGAAGGCATAGAGCTTTATCCCACCCTCGCTGACTCTGCTCAGCGGAAGCACTCCACCGGAGTACAGTGGGATATCCTCCTCAACCTGCGACCGATGGAGCACGAAGACAACAGGGTCGTCTGCGACGGTTCGATCGTTATCCACAGTCTATTCGGCCGCGGTTTTGGATGGCGTGTTGATCACAATCGCATTCTATGACTTCTCTTCAACGACTGCGCTGGTTGGGGGTTTCCTTAGTCATCTGCTGCGGTGTTCTGTTGCGGCGTGGTGCCAGCTGAGTACGACGTCACGTCAGCAATGACACCGATCTTGCTTGGATCAAGACCGCGCTCATCATGGGTCCAGTCCAAGATAGCCTGACTGACTTGCGTGACGTCGACGCGGAGTTGCTTTTGTGAGGTGTGCGTCCCGATCGTGAACTCGCGGAACTCGAAGCCCTGCTCGTCTGCTGCTTCACCCATCAGGTCGTAAGCGTACTGATGGGACGGCCCGTCCTGCGTCTCGTCCTCAAACAGTTTGATCACCTCTCTGTACGTAAGTTTGACCTTCGTCTGCTCTTTTTTTATCGCACGGGCGACGATGAACCGCCGGAGGAGGATCACACGCTCGCAGCGGTCGAGATCTGCCCAGAGGTTCAACTCATTCCGATATTCATCGGTAATGTAGTACTCGTCCTGGTGTGGATGCTCGCCAACGTTCAACTGATCGGCAACCGGATCGCGGTAGCTCTCGATAATCACTTTCTCATCTGTGCCAGCCGCGGCCTTGATCGCGGCGTCAAGCTTTGACTTCGGAAACATATTCAGCCCTTCGAGCTCGTCAGCGGCCTCCGCGATTACCATCGAGTCCGGGGTGCTACCAGTATTAGTAGCACTCTCGGTCGCCGTTGAAAGAAGACTTTCAACAGATTCATCGGTGCTACCGGTACTGGTAGCAGTCGCGATGAGCCGTTTGACGTCCTCAAGGAGTCGGCGTGCGCGTCCACCGTCCGCGTAGGAATCCAACGCAGCAGCCAGGAGACGGCCGTATGAGGGCGCATCGTGTTTGTCGGCGAAGATCTTGAACTCCGCTTTTAGGTCTGGGCGAATCCGATGCGTGACGAGCCGCGTGTCACTGTTCTGGTAGCGGCCAGTAGCAAGCGCAGCCGTTGAAGAAGAAAGGCTGCGGAGGTCGGTGCGGTCCCGCAGCAGCTCCTCGGCTTCGCGAAGAATCCCATCGTGATCGAGGAACTCCATCATCGCCGACTCGACCTCGACACGGATGTACACACTCTCTTCAGCGTGTTTTTCGGCGACGTGGTCGACGAACCGTCTCCACGTCTCTTCCGGAATACGCCAGCCCAGTTGGACGCTGCCCGTCATACTGTACCTCCACGATCTTCAACAGCCACACCTGATGCTACCAGTTTGGTAGCACAGATATGTGGTGTGTGTGTGTCTGTGTCATCAGTATGGTAGCAGTAGGAGGGGTGTGAAGAAAGATTGAAGGAGAGTTTAGCAGTTGTATATACAGCAATAGAGCGCCGCTGCCGCGTGTGCTGGTATTTGGAACCCTCATAGATTACCCCTCGGAGGGGCGTCCGTAGCTTTTCTTCTTCAACAGATTCACAAGTGCTACCAGACGTGGTAGCACTAGGGGTAACTGTTGAAACAGCTGCCGTCGCGGCAGTTCTCTGTTCTCCCGTGATGTGTGTGTGTCCTGCGGTGTCCATTCTCGTGGTTTCGACCGTAATCGACGCCAAATGACGCCGCGGCGAACAGCGCGGCCGCTGCTCAAGGCCAAACGCTTAAGCCGTCCGCAGAAGAACCCACGTGTACGGTCACTCATCCGGGCGAAAGACTTGGCCCGTCCACGCCCGGATGAGTGCGGGTTCTCCCGCAGTTGATTTCTTAGTGACTTTTGTGCTTCGTGCCTCGACGGTTTTTCGGCTGTGCTTATAATGTTTTGTAGACACCTACCAAGCTACAGGTGATTACGGAACGATCGCACCCAAACTTCTCCAGCTGTTCTATGGCAGCACATAATCGATTAACTGGGCGGCCCGTCTCTTTTGATTACTCGATCCACTCGGTTAACTCAGCGCGACGGAGTTTTCCGCTCGCGCTCCGTGGCAGGTGTTTAACAAACGTAAGCCTACGCGGATATTCGTACTTGGCTAGGTTTGATTTCACGAACTCTTGGAGATCTGACTGGAGTGAGTCGGAGGGTTCATATTCATCGGCTAGGACGACGAACGCTTGAGGAATCTCCCCTTTAGTCTCGTCATTGACACCGACGACGCCTGCCTCCGCGACGGCATCGTGGTTCGTTAGGCTCTCCTCTATCTCTTGTGGGGCTATCCGATACCCAGAACTAATGATGACGGCGTCTTTCCTCCCTTTGAATGCCACATATCCGTCGGCGTCTTGGATTCCTAGATCGCCGGTAAGTAGCCACTCGTCTTGCACTTTCTTTTCGGTTTCCTCCGGTTTGTTCAGGTATGACTTGAAACAGACGGGGTCATCCCCGTACCGGACTGCGATCTCCCCTATCTCTCCCTCCGAGACCTGTTCGTGAGTGTCGGGATCAAGGATCGCCAACTCGTGGCCGACTCCCGGCAACCCAATCGGTTGACCCTTCGAAGGTGCGAGCGCAGTACAGTCTCCGATGAGATTGTTCGCTTCAGTTTGTCCGTATCCTTCATGGATTGCAACGTCACCAAATTGTTCCCGACACCAATCGGTGACGGCCTCGTTGAGTGACTCTCCCCCGGTCGGAATCACTCGGACGGTATCTAGGTCATAAGTTCTCTGCGCGTCATATTGGGATAACATTCGGAGGACAGTCGGGGCAGTGAAGAACACCGACACGTCGTATTTATTGAGGATTTGCAGCGCTTCACCGGGAGTGAATTGGTCGGTAGGATTCGCAACCACTGTAACGCCGTAAAACCAACTACACAGCAGCATCGACACGACCGAGGCTACCCATGACCACTCGATAGGTGTCCAGATACGTTCGGTTTCACACAGTTCCATATTGAGGTAGTTCGTCACGTAGAATGGCAAGTGGCCTAAAAGGACTCGGTGTCCGTGCCGTACGCCCTTTGGCTGTCCGGTCGTACCACTGGTGTAGATGACGAGTGCGTCGTCGTCTGGATCCGTGTTGGCGCAATTGTACTCGTGTGGTTGGCTTCTGATTGCGTCTTTGAAAGTAATCTCGCTGCCTATGTTAGTACTCGCTCCTGGTGTTATCAGATCAGGGGTTACATTGCTTGCCTCGCGTGCTGAACGGATGTCTTCAAGACATATCTCGTCTGCGAGACAGTACTTCATCTTGCAATCGTCGAACCGATAGCGGAACGAGTCGGGCCCGAACTTGGTGCTCAAGGGTACGGAGATTGCACCGACTTTCCAGGCTGCGATATGAGTGAAAGCGGTCTCCGCCCTCTGGACACCGGTCACGCCTATCTTGTCTCCCTGACTAACCCCTTCCTGCGTGAGGTAGTTTGCCAATTGGTTCGTAATCCGCTTGACGTCAGAAAACGTGTATACCGACTGTTCTCCGTTGTCTTCGTCGACGAGAAGGGCGATTCGATCTCCATCTGAAGCCCACCGGTCACAGACGTAATCTGCGATGTTGAACGTAGACGGTATCTCCCACTCGAACTGTTTGTTGAGGCTTTGGTAATCGTCCCACTTGTCCCTGTAGAAGTGGTATGTAGTGAGTGGTGTTACCATTGTTTCACCATTCGGGTGAAGCCCGACAGTTCACATCGTACGTGAGATGCCATAGTCCTCAGAGAATTCTGAAACAAACATAATAAATTTTTCCGATCAGATATAGATACATCGGAAGGGAACTAGTTGATATATTATCCAATGTAATCTATTTTATGAAGTGTTACTATCTTGGCTGGTAAGAACGTTCTTGATAACGTGAATAACTAAGTAGTGTCAAAATAGCTATCAATATGTTGATGTTTATTTAATTGATTCACAACGTAAAAAAATAAACCACCGAAAGCTATAATTGTTTTATCTCATACTGGGATTTATGGAAAATGAAACCACTCCGAACTGGGATTTCAAGGAACGCGATATCATCATCCTCGAATATCTCGCCGCTGAGCCGCAGTTGTCATCACGAGAACTCGCGGAGATTCTTAGCGAGGAGCACGGCATTGACATCTCACACGTTACGGTCAACAACTCCATCCGTGATATGCGGGATGCGGGTGTGTTCAGAGAGGCAATAATACCCAACGAACACTACTATCTCTTTAGTCTGTTCGAGTTTAAATTCGACCCTTCTCATTTTAAACTCGGATGGCGGGATTTAATGGAGGATATTCAAAAAGACAAGTATACACTGTTTTACTTTGTCACCGGCGGAGAGTACCAATGGAAGGCGGTTATGATGTTCCCTGATCACGAAACAGAATCCCGACGTATTCACCGTTTCTACAAGGAACACGGAAAGGTTATTTCCAACCTACGGAACTCAGTCGTCAGCAAAGTATTCAAATTCGGGACCGACTCGGATATATTCGCAGAGATGGGCTAGTAAAAACCGCTGTATTTCTCCGTATTAAGAGCAGTTGATTTCGTCTACGTTCCGCGACCAATGAGATATCTGCGATTGCTGCCAGTTACCTGCCTTCGTCGTCTGGACTCGCTAGCAGTTAGAACAACTGCTTTGCGATGATGTTTTTCTGGATCTCGTTCGTGCCCTCGTAGATTTTAGTGATCCGCACATCACGGTAAAATCGTTCTGCGGGATAATCTTTGACATATCCCGCGCCACCGTGGACTTGGAGGGCCTCATCGGAAGCATTAACCGCGTGGTCGCTGGCGAACAGTTTTGCCATACTCGCTAGCCGGGTAGCTAACTCGGAATCAGTCTCAACGTAGTCTGCCGCTCTATATGTGAGCGACCGAGCAGCTTCGATGTTAGTTGCTATCTCTGCTAGCTTGTGGCGGATCGCCTGAAATTCGGAAATAGACTTCCCAAATTGTTCCCGTTGCTCTGCATATTCGATAGCGGCGTCAAGCGCACCTTGCCCGCCACCAACGGCCTGCGCTGCTGTGAGAGTTCGAGAGTTGGCGAGAAACTCCATTAACTGATAGAATCCCTTATTTTCCTTTCCTATCAAGTTTTGTGCTGGCACTCGAACATCGGAGAACACGATTCGAGCGTTGTCAATAGCGTGGAGTCCTAATTTGTTGTCGATTTGTTTCGGTTCGTATCCATCCACCTTGGTAGGAACAAGAAAGGCGCTGATACCCTTCGACCCCCCGTTCTCGTCCGTTTTCGCCATAACGACAACGTGATCTGCGACCGTTCCGTTTCCGATCCACTTCTTTTCGCCGTTGATGATCCACTCGTCCCCATCCCGTTCTGCGTGGGTCTCAATACTCGCAACATCGGATCCGTGCTTTGGTTCGCTGATCGCAGTGCCTGTAACAGCCTTGCCGGCTGCCACTCGGGGCAGTATCTCGTCTTTCATCCACTGGTCGCCATACTTGAGGAGCATATTCGTTCCGAACCCGGCACTCATCAGTACGGTCCCAATGCCGACATCTGCCCGGTTGAATTCCTCGTAGACGAGACAGGTTTCGAGGGTATCCATTCCTGCTCCGCCATACTCTTCAGGAATGTGAGGGGCAACGAGTCCTCTGTCTGCAGCCTTTTGTACCACGTCCCAGGGGTATTCTTTGGATTCGTCGTATTCCGCTGCGACCGGCGCGATCTCCTCACGTGCGAACTGACGTGCTGATTTTCGAATATCGATACATTCCTCCGATAGTTTGAACATCTCGGAAGAATCTCGTATCTAATACACTATAAAACTTTCACTGGAAAATAATTTATAGCGTTAATTGGAATGGGAATAATCAATACATCGTAACTATTTATCAGATTACTATAGAAAATATTTTATAGTATATATGGGACGTAGGATGTGCAACAATATGTCTGACAGTGTAAAACTGCAGATCGGAGATGGAATTGCGACGATAACACTAGACGACCCTGATCGCCTAAACACCATCTCACCGGAGATACGGGATGGTATTCTCACAGCCCTTGACGAGGTGCGCGAGACTGACGCTCGTTGCGTCGTATTTACCGGTGCAAACGGCGCTTTCAGTGCCGGTGGCGACATTGACGAGATGCTTGAGAATATCGAAGAGGGTGGGATCCAAGCGGACCGGGCAATTATGAAGAACAACGAGTTTGAACCGGTCAACGACATCGTTCGGACAGTACTGAAGTATCCCTTACCCACTGTGGCGAAAATCGACGGACCGGCGGTCGGTGCTGGTGGCTGCCTTGCGCTTGCATGCGACGTACAGTTAGCCAGCAACCATGCCAAGATTGGATTCGTCTTCCGACAGGTCGGACTCGGACTTGATTATGGTGCGTCCTACTTACTCCCTCGTGTCGTTGGACTGAACGTAGCCAAAGAGTTAGCGTTCACCGGGAAGATTTTGGACGCTGATAGAGCACACGAATTGGGGCTATTCAACCACGTTTATTCGTCCGAAGTGTTCGAAGAAGAGGTCGACGAATTTGTTGAGGAATTAGCCCAGGGTCCGACCGTCGCGCTTGCTCAGGCAAAGCGCGCGCTGAACAAAGCCTGGGAACTTGACCTTGAGGCAGCACTTGAAAATGAGGCGGCAACGCAAGGGCTCGTATTTGAGTCTGAAGACCACGCTGAAGGCGTGCAAGCGTTCCTTGAAGACCGAGATCCTAATTTCTCGGGCACTTGATTCAAAGGGTTGGTTCTCAACACTGTGGGAAACTATTAAGATAATTGGACTGAAACGCGGGTAATGGATATAGAAAACGTAAGAATAAATGGGATATATTATGAACAATGTTAATCGACGTCAGGTGATCGCTGCAACGGGCGGAACAGCACTCGCAACGGCTCTTGCAGGCTGTTCGAGTCTACTACAATCCGACGACGCCGGTGAGGGTTCCGGCGAAGTAGCAGATGTCCCGGATGAACCAGTTGAGGGGTTCTTCCAACTCTTCCTCGAGGGATCGTTCGCGGATACTGGACTTATGATGCGGTACGGTGCCGAGGAGGCAGTCGAACGTATTAACGAAAACGGAGGTGTCGGCGGCCGACAGCTCAATGTCGAATTCGTTCACGAGGGTGGCTCGCAACAAAGTAATTACCAGAACTTTGTCGAACAAGGTGCCGATGTCACATTTGGACCAATCTCCAGTGGTGGTGCGGCGTCGATGGCCCCTGTAGTGGAAGAAGAGGGAGTGATTAACGTTGTTGCTAACGGTGTTACGCCGACACTTTTTGAGGAAACTCTCCCAGATCCGGAATATATGTTTAGGTTCTCTCCGAACCTCATTCAGGAGGTCGTCGGTCTCGCCCGCGACACGGTCAACGAACTGGGGGCCGATAACATCAATACCATCGCTGGCATAAATCCAAACTACGCGTACGGTCAAAACGCACAGCGGGCCTTCGTGACAGTGATGCAGACGTTGACAGGTGCTGAAGTGGTCCACGAGGGGTTCCCTGATTTAGGTGCGAGTGATTTGTCCTCACACATCTCCTCGGTAAACAATGAGGAACCGGACATTCTGTTCACGTCGCAATTTGGTGCTGACCTCTCGCTGTTGCTTGACCAGGGCCAAGGCCAGGGGCTGTTTGACAATATTGGTCTCCTCGCGGCGAGTGCCGGTGCGACTCTCACAAATCAGGGATCGGAGGGTGCTGTCGACAGCGGCGAAATTCTCGCGACTAGTCGTAATTGGTATTTCGATAATCCACCACTGGGACAGTGGTCTCCCGGACAAGAGTTCTTCGACTCGATCCAGTCGAAACACGATGTTGTCCCGACTCAGGACGCTATGTCTGGATATGGGACTGTGGCATTGTGGGCAACTGCTGCCGATAAGGCAGTTCAGGTGTTAGGCCGCTGGCCGTCACAGGAAGAAATAGCCTCGTTTATGGAGGGTCACGGATTTTTCATCCCGCAAGGCCACGTCGTCTGTAATAAAAACCACCAGTGCAAACACAACACTGTTACTGGCAAACTGGCTTGGCAAGACGAACACGATGTCGTTGGTCTAGATGAAGTGAGTATCTATAGTGACGCCCAAGCAACCGCTCCTCCAGGACAGAATACGTTTGACTGGCTTGATTCCTGGTAATATGCTTGAAGAGCTATTTGTACAAACCTTGAACGGGATCTACTACGGGTCGATCCTGTTTATGATCGCTTCAGGAATGACAGTAATCCTTGGTATCCTCGGGATACTCAACCTCGCCCACGGGGAGCTGTACGCGATCGGCGCGTATACAACTACGAGCGTTTTGGGGTACGTCGTTGGGATTTCTCCGCCGTTGTCTACACCGTTCGGAACGGCAGCTTTTGTTTTCTTAGTGATATCCGGTTGTTTCGTGGCGTCGTTGCTACTCTTACCCATCGGTGCCATCATTGAGCGCGTGTTGATGAAACCGATTTACGACCGCCACGAACTGTACCAACTGCTGGCCACCTTCGGTCTGCTGTTCGTACTCACTGATGCCATTCGATTCATCTGGGGTGAACGACCTGTCTCTGTTAGTGGCGTTTATTCGCCGCTCTCGTTCTCTGCCATCCCAGTTGGCGAATTCCAGTATCCATTTTACAATGTGTTAGTGATTGTGACTGCCTTCGCCTTGTTCGGCCTCCTTCTGTACTTTTTCTCATACACGAAGTACGGTAGGATTATTCGAGCCACGGCTATCAACCGAGAGATGGCGACGGCTATTGGGATCAACCAAAATAGGGTTTTTACGGCTATCTTTGCACTCGGTGCTTTTTTAGCTGGTTTTGGCGGTGCTATTTTTGTGCCCCCAACGGCAGCGAACTTGGATATGGGGACGACTCCGTTGATCCTATCGTTCGTCATCATTGTGATCGGTGGCCTCGGTAGCATCCGCGGCGCGTTTGCGGCGGCGATGATTGTCGGACTTCTCTCCCGCTGGGCAACGTGGCTATATCCGCAATTCGAGATTGCCGCCCCTTTCGCTATTATGATAGCTATCCTACTGTTCAAACCCGAGGGACTGTTCGGCACGTGGAGTGAACTCAGCTAAAAGTATAAAATTCCAATAATGACAACGAATATCACGACACTCGTTTCATCACTCGATCGAAGGCATTTCCTCGGCACAGGAGCGTTATTCATACTTCTGCCAGTCCTTCCAGATATCCTACCTGGCGTGACGCTCGGCAGCATCACCCGGGGGGTGCTCTTCGGAATCACCGCACTCGGGCTCGCCCTCCTCATCCGTCACACTATGCTCGTCTCGTTCGGGAATATGGCTTACTTCGGTCTGGGTGCGTATGCAGCAGCCTTTGGAGCGACGTATCTGCAGGTCCGGAGTGCTATCCTTCTCTTTGTTCTCGCCATTGCTGCAGGAACACTCGCCGCCATCGTTGTCGGCTACATTATTTCCTCTCACCAGGATATCTACTTCGCGCTGCTGACGCTTGGATTCGCGGGGCTTGTGCACGCCCTCGCCATCGGAAGCGAACTGACGAACTACAGTGACGGCCTTTCTGTCCGGACCGAATTAGCGAGACCCACATTCTTCGGGGCCGAACTACCAGTCGAAGTATATGAACTCGGTATATACTACCTCGCCGCCGTTTGCTTAGTAGTGTTGCTATTTTTCGCTTGGCAAATCATCACATCCCCATTCGGTAGGGCGCTACAAGCGATTGGCCAGAACCGACAGCGCGCCACGTTTATCGGCATTAACGTGCGCCGGTACGTCTGGGCCGTCTTCGTCATCTCTGGGCTATACGCCGGCGTTGCTGGGGGGCTGTTTGCGCTCTTGGAACTCCATATCCGGCCAGGTAACACGCTATCTGTGTTCCGATCGGGCGAGTTGCTCGTTATGGTTATTGTCGGTGGGTTCAGAACGCTCCTCGGACCCATTGCAGGCGGATTCCTGATCACGTATTTGCTCGATACCGTACGCTTCTACACAGATTACTATTATACGGTGACGGGTATCGTGCTCCTCACTGTTGTCTACTTGCTTCCGGATGGAATCGTGGGCACACTCATACGGAGGAGTCAGACTGCTGACGGCAAAACTAGCCGGCGTTGGCTTTCCGATGGACCCGCAGTAGTCGTCGATAGTGCCAAACAAGCTCTTGGATGGGTTAAATTCTGGTGACTAATATGTTAGAGACTACAAAGATTTCAAAAAAATTCGGAGAATTGCAAGCAGTCGACAAGGTATCGTTGTCATTCGGTGATCGTTCGGACGAGGTTACGTTCATTGTCGGTCCGAACGGCGCGGGCAAGACAACGTTCATTAACCTGCTCACCGGTCATCATAAACCGACTTCAGGGTCTATCTTACTCAATGGAGAGGATATTACGAACTACGACTCCGCAGAGCGCGTGGACAAGGGCCTTGTTCGGAGTTTCCAGATCGCGCAGTTATTCGAGGAGATGACGGCACGGGAGAATCTTAGAGTTGCCCAGTTATCGAAACGTGGATTGACTGCCAGCGTTTTCAGTCGGGCTGACGCGTACGCGGAAGTTGAATCCACTATTTCATCGATTATCGACCAGCTAAACCTGTCCAATGTGAGTGACACTCCTGTTGAGGATCTCCCGCACGGGAGCAGAAAACTCGTGGACGTAGGTATTGCCCTGTGTCTCGAACCTCAGATACTGCTCCTTGACGAACCAACTGCCGGAATTCCGAGTGATCAGAAACAGTTCGTCATTGAGACTATCTATGCAGTGAGCAAAGAGCAGGGCATTCCGACAGTCATCATCGAGCACGATATGGACCTCGTCACTGAGTACGGTGACCGTATGATCGCATTACACGAAGGATCAGTGCTTGCATCCGGTGACCCACAGTTGCTAGAGACCGATGAAGAGCTACGACGTGTTCTCCTGGGAGTGACGAGTGATGAATAACCGTGATCAGTTGGTCGTCTCGGACCTCGTTGCGACTGCTGGTGGGTTTGATATCACCCAGAGTATCGATCTGTATGTTGACGAGGGTGAGACAATCGGCCTGATCGGCCGGAATGGTGCCGGAAAGACAACCACATTTCGAGCGATTATGGGGTTGACGGAAATCCGACACGGCTCGATCACATACAATAACGAGGTATTACTTGACCGGCGGGCAGACCAAATCCCTGCCCTAGGAATCGGCTACCAACCTGAAGGGCGGGATCTCTTTACAGGTATGACGGTCGAAGAGAACCTACGATTGCCGATCTGGTCTCTCGGTGACCAACGTGGGATCGACTCTGCGGATACAGTTATCGAGCGTATCTTCGATGTGTTTCCGGAAATCGAAGAGAAAAGAACAACGAACGTGGAGAATCTCAGCGGTGGGCAGGCTAAGATGGTCTCTATTGGTCGAGCCCTTGCCATTGAGCCGGATCTGCTGATATTAGACGAACCTCTTGAGGGACTTGCCCCAGTTGTCGTTGAAAGTCTCAAATCCGACATCGAGGAAATCACGAGTTGGGGTGTGTCGGTCCTCATTGCAGAGTCCTCGGCCACCCACACTCGCGAACTGGTTGACCGGATGTATGTCATCGATCGTGGGTCAATCGTCGATCACGGATCTCCTGATGACCTGCTGGCCAAAGAAGAAATCCGAAACCTGATGCAGGGATAACGATGCTGAACGATACATATAATCCGGACGCCACTCTCGTTGACCAACTCTTCCACCGCCAACTCGAAGTCGGGCTCCATCGTGGCGCACAACTTGCGGTCTATCACGATGGCGACCTTGTCATTGATCTCGCCGGGGGTGACGCGGACCCGTCTGGCGAACCGATGTCCACAACCCGCCGGAATCTACTCTTTTCCTGTTCGAAAGTGTTTGTAGCGACGTGTATCCACCAGCTTGTTGAGCGCGACCGACTCGGATATAACGATCCAATCGTGGACTACTGGCCAGGATTCGCTGCCGGTGACTCAAGAAAGAAGTCGGTAACAGTCCGCCATATTCTCACACATCGTAGCGGTATTCCGACTGGTCCTCTCGATTCGAATCCGTCAAAGTGGACCGACTGGGATACTATCGTCCAGGAATTGGAAGCACTTGAACTCGTGACGGAACCTGGATCTACGGTTGCATACCACCCGCTGAACTTTGGATGGATGCTCGGAGAACTCCTCCGCCGTGTCACTGGTACCTGTCTCGGCAAATACGCGACAGAGAACATATTTTCGCCACTCGGAATGACAAAGACGGCGTACGGGGGGTCCGACAAACGAATTGACGACGTTGCAACGCTTGATGGCTTTCATACGTTCGATCGATGCCGAGATCCAAGCGAGGGGATTTCCGGATCCGAACCAGGGGATTCTGCTGCACTGTTCAACGATCCTACAGTGCGAAATTCTCATTGTCCTGCCGCTAACTTCGTTGGCACGGCACAGGACCTTGCTCGTTTCTTTGCCTGTCTTGGCAATGGAGGGAAGTTCGACAATACACGGATTCTTGACTCGACGACTGTACAAGAAGCGACACGGGTTGTGTGTGAGACACAGTCTGACGGTACTCTTTCTCGCCCTATGCGGTACACAATGGGGTTTTGGCGTGGTGGATCCGTCTCTGATTCATTCGGGGTTTGCCCGCGGCCGTGGATATTTGGTCACGTCGGACTAGGATCCACCATCGGGTGGGCGGATCCCCGGCACGACCTTGCCTTCGCGTACGTCACAAACGGTATTCGTGAGGAGTCTCACGAACATTCCACGCGGGTTAATTCACTCATAGAAGCGGTGTACGAAGAAGTCATATCTCCCTAAGTACAACGTCTACTTTTGTCACTCATAGCCGGTAACGTTAGCTTGCTCACTTAGGCCTCCTCACGCTATACATCACGTCGTCCGTTTTGGGACTAATTCCTGTCATTCTGACAAATGTCTTACGCAGTTTGAAGAGTTTGTCCATCCAATTCGGTTTGTATGGACGAACCCGCCAAAATTGCAGTGAGCAATCAGAAGGGTGGCGTCGGAAAGACGACCGTCGCCATCAACGTCGCCGGGGCGCTCAACCAGCGTGGCCACGACGTCCTCTTTGTCGATCTCGATCCGCAGGGTGCGGCGACCGAGGGGCTTGGTTTCACCGCCGCCTACGATGCAGAACCACCGAGCCTCTTCGAGATCCTTACTGAACCCGATCAACGAGAGGAGATCGCGGATCTCATCGTCTCCCACGAGGAAATGGACATTGTCCCGTCGAACATCGATATGACCGCCGCCGAGCCGGAGTTGACGCTGTCTCGACGCGGCGGCGAGCAGCTGGCACTGGCCCTCGAAGTCGTCGAGGACGACTACGACTACGTCATCATCGACTGCCCGCCGTATCTCGGTTATCTCACTGACAACGGACTCTTCGCCGCCCAGAATGTGCTCATCCCGGCACTGGCGGAATCGACGTCGAAGCGGGCTCTGGAACTCCTGTTTGATCACATCGAGGCTCTTGAGTTGGATTATGAGATCTCGATCGGTGAGTGCGGTGTCGTTGCGAACCGTGTCGAAGAGACCAACGAGGCCAAAGAGATGATGTCGTGGTTCAACGACGCCTTCCCGGATGTGCCAGTCTGGGAAGTCCGCAAGCGTGTCGCCTTCCAGCGCGCGTTCTCGGAGGGTCAGTCGGTTTTCGGCTACAAACCCGAACTAGATATGGCCGAGGTGTTCGCCGAGATCGGGGCGTCGCTCGACGAACAATTCGATGTCGCTAGTGAGGTGGCCCAATGAGCGGTGAAGACGACGCCAGCGAAGGGGAGAGTCGGTCGGACCGACTGCGTCGACGACGGTCACAGCGTCAGCAGACTGCCGCTGACGCACAGTCACGCGAGAATGAGTCCAAAAACGGCGAGAGCGCCGAACCAGACGAACTGTCCGAGGCATCCGAACCATCAAAACGATCTAAACTGTCCGAACCGGACGAACCTGAAAGCGTCAAAACCGAGCAGGTCGGCACGTATATGTACCTTCCAAAGAGCCAAAAGAAGGACCTTGGGCGGCTCTACAACGTGCTGAAGGCTGAATACGAGTACGAGTACGACGCGGATTTCGAGAAGAACCGGCACTTCTACCCGCTCGTTATCCAATACGGTTTGGAGGGTTTGGATGGTTTGGACGCTTCGGAAATCCGAGAACGTTTGGATTCTCTATAGCGAGATCCCATTCATCAGGCCAGGAGGAGTATTTGTTTTCCCCGAATCCAGAGGCTGCGACTCTGAGACAATTAACGGCTAGGACTGAGGGTATGTAAACTTCTATGACAGTTCGGATGCAGTACAGGAACAGAGATGTCGGAAGACGATTCAAACGACAGTGGATTTGCCGCCGCCGCCATCGGTGGAGGGATCGGTCTCGCTGTGGGTGGGCCGGTTGGTGCGGCAGCAGGCGCGGGGATCTCCTGGTGGCTCAACCAGCGAGAGTCAGAAGACGAACTCTCAGATCACAACCGCGCGTTGCTTCGTGCCGCTCGAGAAGTGAATCATATCGCTGACGAACGTGGTGGGCTGAGTGCGAGTCTCTATCTGGCTCATCTCGAAGGCAAGACTCACGATTTAGACACCGAAGATGGTGGTACCCGAAACGTGCTGACGTCGGTTGAAGGTGACCCTGATCTTATCTACTCCGACGTCGGTGGGCCAACGGGTAACCTCATCGTCGAAGTCGAGACGGTGACCTCCTTACAGACGCAAGCCGAGCATACGGTTGATCAGCTTGCTCGCTATCGACTTCGTGGTTATCGAACAGTCCTTGCGGTTCCCAACGGAGAGAAAGCTGCTGCCGAAGAGTTCGTGGATGAACACAAGATCGAGGATCCGATCTATGTCGTTGAAGCGGTGAACATCGCCACGTTACTATAACCCAGATTTGATATCTGAACTGAATGTATGACCGTCTGATGTTTTTATATATAAGAAATCACAAGCCGATGATATGGGACGAAGAGAAAAAGTAGGCCTTGCGACAGTAGTGGTAACTGTTCTGGGAATCGGGATGGCCGCTTGGCAGCCCGATTTGGCGGGTGCGTTCTTTCAGGTAGCTGGAGGCTACGGTATTGAGGCCGTCCCACCGGCTGGATTAACGCCGGATCTCGGCAGTCTGATGCGGCGTGATGGACTGGTTGGACAACTCGGTGGGTTCCTATTCGCCTTCGTTGGCGTCTTGACCATCGGCCGGACAGTAGAGCGGTATCGGTAGTTCCGTTCCCCGCCGCAGTTTACTTCGATGACCAGTGGCATCACTCCGTCATCGTCGGCCTGATCGTCGTGATTGCGACGGCGGCCACAACCGTGAAACAACGGGCACGTAGACCGGTAGTGCAGCGTCGTACTGCCTTTTCTGGTGATACGTAGTTACCGTTGTTAGTAGTCTTCGAGCCACTTGGGCCCGCCATAGGCGTCGACGTAGCAGTGTCGGTGGACGGGCTCATCACGCGGGTTCGGAACGGCCTTCTGCAGCGGGACGCTCTCGCCACAGAGGTCACATTCGGCGCTGTGCCCGGCCTGCCGAGCATCGGGCGAGAGATCTTTGGTCTCGATGTAGAGTTCGTGCAGCGCGCGTGGCGTCAGTCGGACGAACACCTTCTCGCGGTCGTCGACGTCGCGACGCTCCGGCGTGTAGGAGAGTACCCAGTCCTGGCCTTTCTCACCGTCGCCACCTGGGCCGAGAGCGATCGTCTGTGCGAGCTCGTCGGGGACGTAGTGCCATTCGTTGCCCCTGAACCGGGGGTAATGGCCTTCAGGACGCGGATTCTCAGGATCAACGTCGTCGCTATTGTCGGTATCCTCGCTCATTCGTCTGTGTGGTTCTGGACGACGGCCCGGCAGAAGTCACCGACTGGGCCGTCATCGTCGAGGTGCTCAGCGAGGTTCCGGAACGGTTCGAGCTCTTCCTCGCTCAGGGAGTCGTCATCAGTGGGCATACTTGATCTCTTGGGCGTCGATGACGTCCTCGAGGAGTGCGATCTTCGCTTCGAGTGTTGCCGTCTGCGCCCGAATTGTTTCGAGTTCCTGTTCGTGGTAGTCTGCCTCTGCAAGGGCGCGCTGGGCGATCCGGAGTGCGTCGTCGCCGTGGCGTCGTCGACGTTAGTCATCAGTGCTCCTCCCGCTCGTCGCGAGCGTCGAGTTCTTCGAGGTACCGTTGGCAGTCTTGGGCCATGGGTAGATCTGAGTCCGCGAGGGCTTCGAGTTCCTCACGCACTTCGGCGAGGCGGTCAAGGTCGAGTCTTTCTGTGAGGGCTGTCAGTCATTCCTGAACTGTCTCCGGCATCGTCCCGACGAGTGGTTCAACGACGTAGGTGTCGTGGGTCAGCACTGGCTTCTTCGCCCGACCGTTTTGGATCCACGTGACGACTCCTTCGTCGACGAGGACGTCGATATCCCGACCGACGTTCCCTGGATCGCGATCGAGCCGGCGAGCGAGTTCGGCTTGGGACCCGACCGCTTTGGTTGCCAGAACGTCGAGGATCTCTCGGCGACTCTCGGTCACCGCTCGCTCCGCGGCCTCGTGGGAGAGGACGAAAACGTCGCCGGATCCAGCCTTACCGAGTGCATTGGCGGCCGTGTGGCGGGCACAGACGCGATCCGTAGCAGTCTCTGGGTTCGTGCGTGAGATCGCGCTGTCCGCCTCACTTCCAGCCCTAGCCTCGTTACCGGATGCGCCGTTCAAACTCACCACCTCCAGCCAGTGCTATGTCTCATCCCTCGTACTGTTGTATTCTACTACAACCAATAACCTTCTGCAAAATTACCAGGAATACGATAATCCAGCATCTGAATTACGGGGTCTCTGTATAGCTCACAAGGATCTTGGGTGAGACCTTTATCGAAAATCGGGCGGGGGAATGGGGAGATTGTGGGACGGGGGTGGTGCCTCTGGCCCCAGTGCAACGCAATAATGACTACTATTTGAACGTTATTTTTTCACCACACTTCTAGCGTCGCAGCCCACGAGGACAGCGATAGAGGTGACCGACTGGACTGACGTCGATACAAGACGAAAACGGCAGTCGAAGTCAGTCAGAATCGGCGGGTTCGCGGTCGGGATCGGCGTCGTCGACGACCGGAGCGTCCCAGCTGTTCACGTCGACGCCCTCGCCGGCAAGGTAGTCGCGGATCTCCTCGCGCTGCTCGCGCATCTCCGTCTGGAGCTCCTCGATCTCCTCGTCGGTCATCGGTTCCCGCGCTTGATCCCGTGCCATTGTTCAAATCTCCGTAGGTACCCTTCGAGATGCTCTGCTAAATGATCTTCGGCAGCGTCGACGGCTTCGTTCGCCGGGAGTGGCGGCGTCAGCTCGTGACTGTCTACCTTCTCGCCGTCCCGATAGATATCGATGTGCAAGCCTTCTTCGGTGACGTCGTGGGTCGCTTCGTCACTCCCGAGGCTGTCGTGATCGTACCGAACGGCGGTGGCCCACTCGTCGGCTGTAGGGTCAAGGTGATACTCGAGCTGGATCACGAACCGTGTCACCTGTCCCTGCTCGACGTCGATCCCGAGCCGCCGGCGAGCACGTCGGTCGACGCGGGTGGTGAACTCCTTGTCGTAGTCGCGAGGGTCGTCCGGCATAGCGTCGCTGTCTGAAATTCTTCGTTGGAGGGGTAATGGGTGTGTCGTCTTCTTCGCTCTACCGCCGGCGTGGTGGTGTCTTCAGGAAGTGTCTCTAGGATGTTCTCACAGTCTTCAATCAAGGCACCACTCTTGTTATTCATCACCTCGTTGGCCCGTATCGCTCCCGATTCGAACAGATCGTACGCTGCCTCATCCCTCGATCAGGCTCCTTGGTTCCAACGGGAATCCCCCGTTCTATACTAGTTGGTTTTTGCCGTAACGGATATGCTATTCTCGGGATAGAATCGATCAACCACGTCAAATACAGGTGTACGGCAATATTTTTCCGATGGGGATTTGTTACGGCATTTCATCGGTTTGCCGTAATCCACCTCACACCACGAATGTGCGACGAATTTGTATATCCCTGCTGCTGACGACGTCGACATCTTTCGGGCAGATCTCGATCAGAGTGGATATCCGAGCCGATGGAAGGATTACAGCGTCCAATTCTTCAGCCCTACGGGGTTTCGAGTGGCTACTTGACTGGTGATCGGTGGTGAGATTCCTCGAGCAGTACGAGGCAAACCACGGGATCCCGTCACGGCAATCGGGTGAGTGATTACTCACTTTCTCCGTGGAAGATACGACAGATATCTGCATTCCCTTCCCGATTTCGGATTTGGTCTGCATCAGCACTCAGTGCGTCCTCATCATCACGATAGGAGAAGCCAGTACGGACGTCAAGCCCGCGTAGATATGTCCGTGCCTTTTGTGGTGTCGTTCCCAATAGTTCGGCTGCCTCCGTTGCATCGAACAACGCTGCCCGAGCCTGTCCATCACGAGATTTCTCGTAGGCCTTGCAGGCGATTGCTAACTTCTTATCGTGGTCACTCATTAGATCAGGTGGCATATAGCGTGGGTTCCGTAGATCAGGCGGATCGACCTCCTCTTCTGGCTTGAATCTCGAGTGGGAACTCTCGGTCCAGGTGTATTCGAGTTCATCAAGAACGCGCTCCAGGTACTCATCACGGGCATATTCGCCGGAGCTAATCCTTGGTGCGTGCTCATCGACAGCCTCATCGAAGTCACGGAGAGTGAAGGAACCACCATCGAGAGCATCAGCAATCGCCTGGGTTCGCCGTTGCTTTACACCGAGATTCTCATCGGTATCCAAACTGCTGACTGCGTCTTCGAGCTGGTCAACCCGTTTCTGAATTCGCTCAGTACTCGACCCAGAGGTTGCATACAACCGCATCACCCGTTCCACGATTTCCCCGGCGGATCGGAATGAGTCTCGGTCTGCCAGCTCCATCACGCCGGCGCGGACATCCGCTGCGATCTGGTAGCCAACGACTGTGGTTTCTGACCGATCGACACTCACTGTCTCGATTTTTTTCTCATCCCTCTCGATGCCGAGAGTATCCAGAAGATCGCCAGTCGTTGTCCAGAGCTCGGCGACCGGTCCCTGATCGAGGAGCAGTCGGAGTTCATCTTCAAGCGTCACAGCGGCGTAAGGGGTCACACAGCCGCGCTCGTGATAGATCGCGTCTTCGTAGGCGTCCTTCACGGATTCGCTGACACGGAGGTTTAGTGGCACCCGCTCGATCTCCTCGCGTGCCTCGTCGGTCACCGACCATCACCGCCCACGAGCTTCTGTAATCGACTGATTACATCATCTATTTCTTTCTTCCTTCTATTGGTGTAATGTAATCGCTTGATTACAGAAGTAGTAGGTATCGTAGATGTTGAAAGGAGTAACCTGCCACACCTCGAATCAGAAACGTGCGTGATAGCGTTTCTCCTATTTGTTTGGTGTTCTCGACCGACCGGGAGCGACTCTTGTGTCCGATCTAGCCGTGAAAAATAATTCTGGCTGTGGGAGTCCCAGCTGACTGACCCCGTCCGTACCTCGGATTTGCTGTCCTTCGTGTGTTCCATCTATCCGGTGATTAGTGAGTGGAAACTTGACGGGGGAAACCTCTAAGATGGTATCTTACATACCGTGACTTGGGCCTAGCCCGTCGCAGTCTTCGTTCCTGATCATCGCTGTGGGTTGATTGAGGCCCTCCCACAGCGAGGTTCAGTGCAGCCATAGAGTCACAACTACTCCTCGGCAAGCATCCAAACAAGTGAGTTACCAACCATCTTACTCGATACTTTGCCCTCCTCCTTGAGACGTCGAAGTCGGTAATCGGCACCTTGACGCGTGACACCTACAGCATCAGCTATTTCTTTCGTTGATGCAGGCTGGTGCTCACGTATTGCATCGAAGTACTCCTCTTCTGAATGGGTCACGTCCTCGTCTACTTGCTTCATAGAAAAATAGTCTCTTGCTTCCATCTTATATCTTGCTACATAGCAAGTTTTTAGTACACTGGCTATATAGCAAGTGGTAGAGACAGACCCGCTCCTCGGGGCACAGATCCTCTCAGAAGTGCCCGCCTGTTGGAGCAGGCGAGCGGAGCTGTCTATGGATACCAGACAGCAATGTCGACTAATACACCGGCGCGGGTTAAGTCTCGCGTCACGACCGACGAATCGTCTGTCGACGACCGCACCCGCCGCGCTCTCGAAGAGTGTATGAGCGTCCTCCCGGACGTCGGCGCGGCAGCTGATGCCGAGGACTTCTACACGGTTGTCGGTGAGAACTGCGGCACGTACCTCGTCGACGTCCGCGAAGGCGTCTGCGAGTGTCCTGATTCAGAGTATCGAGATCCCGACGGCGGATGCAAGCACGTCCGCCGAGCGCGGATGGCGACCGGTGAGATGGCGATTCCTGCGGCCGCTCTCGCCGTCGACGAGGCCACGATCGACGACCACTTCGGCGACCATGTCGCCGGCGATGTCCAGTTCGCGGCTGCGGACGGGGGCATCATCCTCGAGGACAACAGCGACGGTGGGGCTGCAATCGACACCAGCGCGTCCGCTGATGTCTGGAGTGCGCCACAGCCGGAGATCGACAAGCACGGCGTTCCGACCGGCGACCACTACGTCGAGTGTCTCGGCTGTGGGGTCGAAGTACTGACATCGCTCCAAGAGTTCGCGACGCATCGCGAAGGCTGTCCGCATACCGAGGACGACGATCGCGACGAACCCACGCGCCACGAGCCCGCAGACTTCGGCGGCGGCGAGTCGGCGGGGGTGCAGGAACTGTGAGCCGCGTCATCGACGATGCCGGCGACGGCGACTACACGCTCCTCGTGACTGACGATGGGGATCTCGAAGCCCGCAAGCGGATCCCCTACGACGGCGTCCGCTACTACACCACGGCCTCGCAGCTGCTCCCAACCGGGCGGCGAACAAAGAGTCGGTACGGGCTGGACGTCGAGGAAGTCATCGAGGAGTACCGCCGGCGCTCGGATACGGACCGAACGAAGGCCGAGCTGCAGGAAGCGACGCGGACCGTCAGGAGGGCCGTGATGACGGTCTGTGATGTCTGCGGCGAGGCCGCGTCGACGCGCTACCGCTTCGAGCTCGAGTGGCCCCGTGAGGATCCCAGCGAGTGCGCCGATCCGGATCACATTGATCACGACCGCTGGCTCGAGGATCCAGGGCGAGCGGCGCTGCGACTCTGTGGTGACTGCGCCGACGCGTGGACCTCGAACATCCTCGTCGAGCGCGCGGTCGAGCGTGGTCTCGGTGATGTCTACGCCGGCCTTGCCGGCGCGTACGCGGGGTGTGAGGGCGACAGGCTATGTTCCACGTCGTCTGTCACGACTGCGAGACCGAGTGCGTGCTCCGTGCTGAGGACAGCGCTGTCGACCGCGTCGAAAGCCACCGTGACGTGACGGAGCACACCATCGAGTACGCTCGGATCGACGCACTGCCCGCGTAGCCGTCCCACCCGTGGAGCGAGAGCTCCGCCGGTCCCGGATCGGGGCGGCGAACGTGGCTGTCTTAACCAACAGCCGGCGGCTTCGGAGTCTGACGTTGGTTAAGAACTACGGTCGGCGTCCCACGGAGACCGAGACTATGGAACGAGAACCCGACGCGACGACAGAGCGCACTGTTCGAGACCAATCGAAGCGGCAGGACGGCGACGACGCCCCAGGGAAAGGCACCGACGACAACGAGGGAGCCACCCGGCGAGAGGTGCTCCGGAGCGGGGCGGCACTCGGTGTGAGCACGCTGGGCCTCGAGGTCGGGCAGATACAGGCCGAGTCGGACAGCTCTCACGAGGATCACATCCCGGTGCCGTTCAACGCGCTCCCGACGATCGATGAGCCGAGTGAGGCCGATCGACAACTCGCCCGGCGACGCCTCCCCAAGCGCGCAGTCCCGAGTGAGGGGCCGATCCCGGACTACCACTACCAGGAGTACGAGCCGGTCGAGGTCGAAGTGCCGACGTGGGCGCTCAAAGCGACGCAGTGGCGACTGGAACAGCAGCAGAAACACAACCCCGAGCGTGACATCGACCGTACGCGGGTCGAAGAGTTCCTGATCGAGTACATCTGCGGCGATGAGGAATTCGTGACGTCCGACGGTCGCGACGCCGTCTCAGTCGTACTTGACACTGTCACAAACCGACGAGAGCGGCTATATACTGACTCCACGAACGGTGACAGCAATGGAGGTGATACCATTGACACTTGATGCAATCGTTGGCGACGTCGATCGAGACCAGCTCAGCCGTGTGCTCGACGATGAGGCGACGGTCGCCGACGCGATCGCCCTGTGGGACGCGCTCGAAAATCCCTGGGAAATCGTAGATCCAGACAACTGGCGCGAACACGAGAACCTGGAGGCGCTTCGCGATGACTGATCTAGAGAACGACAGTCGTGAGTGGCCCACCCTCGGGCGGAAGCTCTTGCAGCTTCGCCTGTCGAGCCACCAGCGCGATCTCGAAGAAGCACTCGGGAAGATCGTCGACGATCTCTTCGACGACCAAGATCCTGATCCCGAAGACATCCGTGCAGCCCGGCAAGCCCTCGATAATACCCGGTACGCCATCGAGGCGTTCGCTGCAGCCGCCGCTGACGACGTCGAACCCTGGGGTGAGGGCGTGAATATGCACGCTCCAGAGTGGGTACGGCGCCGGGAGGCCAAGCGATGAGCTCGATGACGTCGGAGCTTCCCCGATCCGCGTCCACTCGGAGGGAGCAAGACAACCAGACGTTTATCGGCGTCGACGTCGGGGAAAAGACCCTCGTTGCAGCGACACCGGCGAACGGTGACCTCGAGGCAGCGCTGCTCGTCGACGGTGGGACGATCCAACGACAGTACGCGACGCTCGCCGATGTGTGCGACGCGCTCGATGCTGCCGCCTTCGAGACGGACCGTGGGCGGAGTCAGATACTCGCGGCGTTGTGGCGACAGATCCGTCCGGAGATCGTCGCTGCTGCCGAGCGGACGATTGCCTACGCGGAGACGTTCCACAAGCTGCGGCTCGTCCTCGAGGACCTCGGCCACGCGTCACCCCCACTTTGGCGTGACGACGTCGGCAGTGACTGTGGGACGTGGCTCCTTCCGCTTCTCCAGGAGGCCATCATCGGCCGAGCGCAAGAGGTCGGTATAGGTGCGATCACCGTCGACACAACGTACTCCTCGCAGGCCTGTCACGAGTGCGGGACGCACGGCGACCTCGGGCGGGCGACACTACTCTGTACGAACGACGACTGTCCCGTCGAGCGTGTCGATCGCGACGCAAGCGCCGCGGCGACGCTCGCACAGCGCCCGCGAGAGAACGCTGAGTGGATTCGAGCGCGTCCAGTCTGCGTCGAGGCAGATGCGGGAGGTGTCGGTGACCGATGACGCTCAGCGGTCACAGTCGGTCCGAGAAGGGCCGCTCTGAGGATCCGACCGGGCTGCTCCAAGTCGTCGAGGGCACCGACCTCAGTCCCTCGCCGGCGGACTGTCTCTCGAAGGAGACGTTCGAGGCGCTCGACATCGACGAGATCGCCGCTCACAGTGACGTCGACGCCGATACCGTCGGAAACGTCTTGGAAGCCTTGGTCACCTGGGAATGTGACCGAAAACCCTGGAAGGATCCGCGCGTCCTCGCCCGGCTCTACTACGACGAGGGACTGACACAGGGCGAGATTGCCGACGAACTCGGCTGCGGGCAAAAGACGGTGTCGCGACGGATGAAGAGGTACGGACTCGCACCGGGGCGCGGCAACACCGCGGTGGCGCAGGGACTTCGCTCGGAGGCTAGCACGAATGACGCCGACTGAGACTCTCACCCGGATTCGCCGACGTATCGACGCGGCTCGTGACGCCGACGATCGCGAGGACCGAGAACGGCACGTCCGCCGGGCGATCGGCGACGCTGTCGCTCTTCGCGTGCAGACCGATTTCCACGCTGCCGATCTCGAGGAGCAGCTGACGAACGTCCTCGTCGCACCCGACGAAGCGACACATTTCCTCGCCCAAGCTGATAGGTTGCTCACGGAGCTTGAGGACGACCCGGATGGGGACCCTCCAATGATCGACGATCAAGACCGACCAGATGATCTCTCATTCCGAGATCGGAGCGACCGTGAAAAGCTCGAATCACTAACTGAAAGGTACGGGAAAGACACAAAGATTGGCCGGCTCGCTCGCAACGTCCTTGAAGAGATGACTGAGGTGACCGAGGAGACCTGTCGATGAGCGCCGACCGTGATCGCCCGGGGACGCCCGAAGAAGTCGTCGAAAAACACGCCGGGGGATCTCCTCATCGAGATGGCGAATGGCGGGAACTTGGCGACCCGAGTTGTTATCGAGACCGTCGCCGAACTTGATCCACGAGCGTACGGTCAGTACCGAGATCAACTTGATGATGTCCAGGAGCAGGGTGAACGCTGACTGACGCGACACCCGATCCTCTCAGTTTCGGCACCTAATTTGCGGATAAAATCACCGATAAATTCAGACTATTCTGCTGCTTCTAGTCAGACAGCCGTGCAGTACTGCGATTTATGAATCTGTGGGGTGTAGTTGTCACGGTTGGACAACAATACAACACACTCTCTCGGCGGTCGACGAAACGCTTCTCAGAGCCACCCAGCGCGGCTTGGTTCACGGGCTGTCTATCGGCCGGTGAATTCTCGCCGGATATACTCTCCGACGATCTCTTGAACTGTACGCTGGATAGGATTGGTTGAAAACGCGAAAGTGGAAAGGTCATAGGACTCTTCGCAAGGTAAATTCCAATCTATGTCCCAGTGAATTACCTTCTCAGAAAGCGTGCTAATGACACCATCCCACCTGACTGACATAGCAAAAATCACTCGACAGCGGTCTGTTCCACCCAAACGTCCGATGGGTGGAACACCGTCGGTGCGATCGAAGTGGATGGAACAGCTTCACGTCCTGCGATTTTATCATCGATATCCCAGATGTTCCACCCAAGAACCAACTAGTATAGAACGGGGGGTCCCCGTTGGGACCAAGGGATTGGATCGAACAGTGAGTCGAGGTGCAATTTGTTTGTACTGACCGTCTCAGCCGTTCGTCAGTCACCGCCCCGATCGTCTGAGATCCTGCTCGAGGCCATCGAGATCTGAACGAAGTTCCCCAATATCGTCCTCAAGGGTGTCAAGGTCGTCCCGTACCTCATCCTCGATGGCGTCGACGATATCGTTCGTCAGCTCTTTGAGCCGCGGCTCGACGACGACACGGTAGGTCGGTGAGTGGTCAACCGTGACATCGTTCGTGACTGTTGGCCGTCTCGAGGCCCCACCGTTAGTTGTTCGTCCGTAGTCAGTAGTCTCGCCGAGGATCGAACTCCCGAAGCGAAGGCTGTAGGAGATCGCGCCACCGGCCCCACCAAGAGCCCCGCCCCCAATAGCGCCAGCGATGGGCCCGATCGGCGGACCAGCCATCAGCGCCGCCGCTCCTTGCTGTGCCCCGAACGAGGCCGTGTCGAGGATCGTCTCGAACGGCCCCGGACCAGGAACGCTGGTATCTGCCGGCAAATCCGTGATGGATTCCATTTCGCCGCCTGACTGCGGCGGTCCTCGAAGCCCGCCGAGAGCGTCACCTGCCCTCGATCCACTAGCCGGTCCTGATACCTCAACGGCGATCGGGCCAACGTCCTCGACAGGAAGTGTCGGCGTCTCGACGCTGAGTGGTGAGGGGTCGCTGACCTCGAGTGGGGATAG